>Ga0233434_1000936_pt1 | contig 30937 bp, 24 predicted proteins | sample SI_122_August201_4_FD_182738 | JGI IMG/M metagenome (GOLD analysis project Ga0233434, IMG submission 182738) | Seawater microbial communities from Saanich Inlet, British Columbia, Canada - SI_122_August2016_120_MG | ecosystem: Environmental > Aquatic > Marine > Inlet | place: Canada: British...
ACTCGACACCGAGTCCCGGCATGTCGGTTGGTAGCAGGTGGCCCGCTTCGTAGGGAACCTGAACCGGGAACAGATCGGCGAGAAAATCCGTCCTTCCGTGCCACATCTCTTGAACGCCGAAGTTGTCAGTCGCCAGGTCCAACTGCACGCAAGCGGCGGCCGATACCGGGCCCAGAGGATTGTGGGGCGCAATCTTGATGTAGTGGGTCTCGCACCAGCCTGCGATTTTGCGGGCCTCTGTGAGGCCACCCACGATACACAGGTCCAAACGCGCGTAGTCGAGTAGCTCTTCTTCGATGAGCTGACGGAATTCCCACTTTGTGGCAAAGTGCTCGCCAATGGCCAGGGGACATGCAACATGCTGACGTACAAGTCGGTACGATTGCGGGTTCTCGCAGCGAAGAGGGTCCTCGATGAAGAATGGATCGTAAGGCTCCAACTGGCGTCCGAGCCGAATGGTATCCGGTGGATCCAACCGCGTATGGACATCGGTGCAGATTTCAATCTCGGCACCGACCGCTTCTCTTACGGCAGCGAAGTGAGCGACGGCATCGCGTACGGCGGCGCTGCCATCAAGAATCCCATCTCGATCCGGAATCGACAGACGCAGAAATTTCCATCCCTCGGCGACCAGATCGAGGCCCTTCTGTGCAGTCTCTTCCGGTGTCGCGCCGCCAATACCCGTATAACATGGCACACGATCGCGCAGTCGACCGCCAAGAAGCATATGAACAGGCTGCTTCAGTGCCTTGCCCTTGATGTCCCACAAGGCAATATCGACGGCACTGATCGCCGCCGTGTTGATCCGTCCACCCGGGAAGAAATCACCGCGCAGCATCAGTTGCCACAGATACTCGATATTGAGTGGGTCGGCTCCGATCAGGTGGGGTTTCAGGTGCTCAATTGCTCCAATACCGGCCTTTTCGCGCCAGCTGATGCCAAATTCCCCCATACCGTACACGCCTGCATCGGTCTCCACTTTCACAAACAGATAGTTCTTTGAGCCTGCAAAAATGGGAAAGCACTTCACATCAGTGATCTTCATCTGATCTCCTGAATCGGCGATTGAGAGGGGGAGGAGGGCAAGGTCGCTTCACCCAGGCAGATCGCCAGCAGTCCCAGAGCCATGCCAATCAGCATTCTACGACTCAGGCGTGTCGGTGGCCTCCCATGCCACAACTGGCGAATCCACCAAATCAAGAGCAGATCGAGGCTCAGGACCGGGATCCCGTAGCTGGCATTGTAGATCCCCATTGCCCAAGGAAGCAGGGCGATCGTGGCAACGGTGGCAAGGCACAGACCGGCAATTCGACCTGCAACAACGGGCCCCCATCGCAGGGCTGCCGTCTGTATTGAGTGGCGTGAGTCGCCCTCCATGTCCTCGATTCCCTTCACGACTTCTCGCCCAAGGTGATAGAGAGCGGCGAAGATCGCTGGTATCCAGGACCGCCCCAGGTTGCCAGCCGCCAGGGCTCCGTAGGGGAAGGTCGCCGCTGCCAGCATGGCGATCACGACATTGCCGGCAGGGCCGAGTCTCTTTAGCCAAAAGGCGTAGATCATCAGGGCGACAGCAACTGCTGTGGCGATGATTCCCGGTATCGTGCCAGCAAGCCAGGCCAGAGCCAAACCAACTGTGAGTAGACAGGCGGCTGCCCAGCAAGCGATTTGGGTGCTCAACAGACCGGCGGGAAGTGGCCGGTCTGGGCGATTGATCATGTCCTCGGGCAGGTCGACCACGTCGTTGACCGCATTGCCTGCGGCGGTCAGGCAGGCGGCACCGATCGCAGCCATGGCGACATTCATCTGCCATGCCACCTCTCCCGCGAGCAACGCCCCCACACCAACGGACACGGCCGTGAGGAGGCAGTTCAGGGGCCTTACGAGCCTGGTAATCCCGCGAACGATCCGCATCGATGAGCTCATAAAAGGCCGAATCTACGCTTGTTCACTGTATTCCCGTTCAAGTAACTGTTATTACTAGAGATGCAAGTTTTGAGAGAGTCCTCAGATACGCATCGCTCTGATGCGAAGTCGAGCCCCCCCGAATCGGAGGCTCTTTCTGCCCTAACTCCTCAAAAAATAAGCGCTTCAATAAGAATTCGCTTGACACGGCCAATACGCGGATTTAGCTTCCCGAAAGCGTTGTTTAGAAACAACTAATGTCACTTTTGACCCTCTCGGACGAGCGTTGTCAAAACGCTCTGAATCGGAGGTCGAGCGCCTTGTCGACCATAACTAAAAAAGATCTGGCACTCCTCGTTAGCCAGAGCACAGGTTGCAAGAAGAATCTAGCCGCCAAAATGGTGGATAGTCTCTTCGTCGCCATGCGCGACAGCCTGATCGAGGGAAATCGGATCGAGATCCGCGGTTTCGGCGTGTTCCAAGTCAAGGACACACGCCCGAAGCCAGCTGCGCGCAATCCTCGAACGGGTGAGATCATCTACGTACCCGCTCGACGCAAGACGCATTTCAAGCCAGGTCGACTCCTCAAAGAGGCGCTGCATCAGACTCGTGAGGGCGTATCCAGTGTTGCGGACGACGAAATCGAGGTCGCAGATGACGTTGATGACGATTCGCCGACGACATTTCCCGAAGAGAGTTCGTCTTAACAGAGCTTTCTAACTGCAGAGTTTTCTAACTGCAGAGTTCCCTAACTGCAGAGTTCCCTAACTGCAGAGTTGCCGAGTCGGTCTAACTACAGGGCCTCGTTGACGCTACTCGCTGCCGGGTTCCCCGGTAGCGTTCGAATCACCTTCTATGACCTGTTGTAGCCGATTTCGCCAGTCCGGGGGCAACTCTACCGATGTCTGCAGGCGGAATCCGTCCACCAACGACTTGAGCACGGCCCTACGCTTGGCTCCATCGGTGATCTGATGTCGCAGATCTCGGCGAATCTTGCCCAATTGCTCTAAGAACTCTACGAAATCCTCATCGAAGGCCGATTCGAGGTTGCGTCGGAGTTTGCCGGCCAGGGTTGGGCTCGCATTGCTGCTACTGATACTGATCCGCAGATGGCCCCGGTTCACGAGGGCGGCCATACCGAAGTCGGAGAGCTCCGGCTCGTCATAGGTATTGAGCAGAATGCGACGCTGCCTGCAGGCGGTGAAGATGTGTTGGACCGTCTCTGTATCCTGGCGGCATGTGTTCATCACCAGAAATGTATCCTCGAGGTCGCGATCCAGGTCGAGCTCCCGCGGCAGCCACGCCAACTCGCCCCGCTGCGCCGCCGCAGAGATCGCTGGCGATACGTTCGGACTGAAGACGACGACATTCGCTCCCGCCGCTACGAGACGGGTAATCTTGTCTGCGGCCTCATCCTGGCCACCAAGGACCAAACAACGCTGGCCAAAAACATCCAGGCCTACCTGGAAATAGGGGTTGTTGGTCCTCGTCGTCATCAGCGGGGCTGGATCGTGGCGACAAGATGCCCCAGTTCAGGGAGAATCAGCTCATCCATCGCCAAACGCACGGCACCCGTCGAACCAGGGAGCGACATGATGATCCGACCACGATAGGTCCCGGCTGTCGCGCGTGACATGATGGCTGCCGATCCAATCTCTTGGTACGACAGGAAACGAAAAATTTCGCCAAATCCAGGGATGCGCTTGTCGAGCATCCTATCCACGACTTCGAAGGTATTGTCCCGCGGGGAAATCCCCGTGCCCCCATTGAGGATGACTGCCTGACATGCCGATTTTTCACAGACGATGGCCAATACTCCCTTGATCTGTCGTGCCGTATCCTTCACGACGGCGTAGTGCATGACTTGATGGCCATTCTCCTCAAGTTTCTGCTTGATGAGCTGGCCACTTTTGTCGCTGCCTTCGTCTCGTGTATCGCTCAAGGTGATCACGGCTACACTGACCTTTGTCGGTGCCGCCGACTTGTGCTGGGTATGACTCACGCGCCGCCTCCCGTCTGACGCTGACCGTGGAGGGCGGCATAGCTGCGCTCGTCTGGGTCACCATAGTCAACGGGCAGGCCCTCCTCGAACCAGCCCTTTACCACGACGGTCCCCATCTGGTCCTTTACGCCACCAAACCCACCTGTGACATTGGTGACCTGTGTAAAGCCAGAGGCAACAAGGGCCTCCGCCGCACGCACAGAACGAACACCGGACTGACAACCGATCAGAAGCGGCGTATCCTGGTCGAAATGCACCTGCATGACGGTGAGGAAATCAGGATTGGGCACCATTCCCGCTGCCTCCCGATGCATGACGGGCACATTGAATGATCCCTTCGGGTGGCCATTTTGAAATTCCGGGATAGATCGTACATCTACATATCTGTGGCTCTCCCCCTCCTCAAGTAACTGCAGAGCCTCGGCGGGGGTGACGTTCTTGTAACTCATGGGATAGATCTCCTGGCGCAGGATCTCGCCACCAGCTCCCAGGAGCTGATCGCGGGGAATGGGTCGTTGTCGAAGGTAATCGAACCAGCAATCGGGGGAACAAAAGGCCAGTGAGCCGCGTTCGATGAAGGTCTGGCGGTCAAGGGAATCGCCACACTGAAGACACTCGGGTGGGATCGCTGATGCTGCTTCCTGGCGCCCATCCACGGTTCGATTGATGAAATACGCGCCGCGCCAGCCGATCAGCACAAATAGAGCAAACTCAAGGAGCGACATGCCTCGAATCGCTACCAGAACACTCGTGCCGCCCACGGCGAGCCAGAAGGACAGGCAGTGCGGGCAATTGACCAGTTTGGCCAGAAACTGTGAGCGATCCTCAATCCACTCACGCATAGAACGGGTCGATTCGCCCTGGCGGAGCCAGCGCGTCAATCCCGCCGCAAGCAGGGTGAGTAGAGCAATTTGCAGGGCTGCCATTGCTGTCTTGACAGTGTCCACGATTTCGGCTTGAATGGCTCAGTAATGTATTGTTTTCAAGGACATAGACAAGATTGACCTATTTCGACACGCAGTGCCGACGAGCTGTTTTCGCCCTACTGATTGCCAGCTTGAGCAGTGGTTGTGGTGCGAAGGATGATACCGCTGAAACGGACGACTCTGTTGCGGCAGAATCTGTCACATCTGACACGTCTGCCGTGGCTGCCGGCAGCACCCTCACAGATACGACGGCGGCCGATTCCGCGGCTAGTTTGCCAGATTCAGTCCCTGTCGAGACCGCCAGTGCCCAGCGCGGCGATATCTCTTCCTATCTGGTATTCTCTTCGACGATTGCGACGGAAGAATCCGTTGAGATCCATCCCGAGATCGGCGGACGAGTCGAAGCGGTTCTGGCCGAGGAAGGTGATCACGTCAAGGCTGACCAGATCCTGGTTCAGCTCGATGACGAGCAGGCGCTGATCGAGGACCGGGAGAGTGAGATCGAACTCAATCATCTGGAGGGCTCCTACAAGCGTACAGAGGAGATGTTCCGGCGGCGTCTTATCAGCACGCAGGAATCCGAGGACAAATTCTACCAGCTCGAACAGGCACGGCTGCGTCGACAAAAGGCGCAACTGGCTTTGGAGCACACCCACATCCGCGCCCCCTTTGCCGGTGTCCTGACTACGCGCAGTGTGCAGGTGGGGGCACGGGTAGCGCCAGGCGGCAAGCTCTTTGATCTGATCAAGTTGGACGATCTGATCGCAAGGGTGCATGTGCCGGGTCAATATCTACGCAATGTGCGTGTCAAGCAGGTAGCACAGATCGAATCAGATTTTCTGCAGGACATGAGTTTCGATGGGTATGTAAAGCGGATCAGCCCCGTTGTGGACCCGCAGAGTGGGACCTTCAAGGTGACGCTCGGCGTACGCGATCGCTGGGAGCACCTGAGGCCAGGGATCTTTGTCACTGCGCGTATCGTCACCGACACGCACGCGAGTACTGTCCTGGTACCCAAGGAAGCCATCGTTTACGACGGTGCCGATCGCTTTGTCTTCGTCGTCCGGGACAGCACGGCTCATCGCGTAAAACTCGACGCAGGCTACGAGAACAATCGCTTCGTTGAGGCACGCTCGCAGATCGACGATACGACACAAGTCATCGTCGTCGGCCAGAATGGGCTGAAGGACGAGGCACGCATCCGCATCGTGGCCACTGCTGACGACGTGGCCGCCGGCTGATCGGGCGGCACGCGATTTCCATGGATCAATCCCAGCCGCCAACTTCTGCCGGCCCACCTCCATCTGCTTTCCGTATTACGACGCAGCGTCCCGTGGCCATTCTCATGGTGGTTATGGCTGTGTGTGTGTTCGGGTGGGTCTCATATCAGCGTCTGGCACTCGACCTCATGCCGGACATCGCCTATCCAACGCTGACCGTTCGGACTGAGTTTCCGGGGACTGCACCCGAGGAGGTGGAGACGCTGATCTCTCGACCTCTCGAACGGGAACTGGGCATCGTCCCACATCTGGTCAGCATCAGTTCCATCAGTCGTGCGGGGCAATCGGATGTCGTACTCGAGTTCGAGTGGGACACCGATATGAACGAGGTCTCGCAGGATATCCGTGAGAAAGTGGATCGAACCTTTCTACCGGATGACGCGGAGAAACCGCTTCTACTGCGCTACGATCCCTCTCTGGATCCGATTCTGCGAATTGGCCTGTATGCCGATGAGGGCAGCACTCTTTTTGAAATGCGGGAATTGGCAGAGGAGGAGATCCGTCGCGAACTCGAGTCGATCCCCGGTGTTGCAGCAGTAAAGGTCAAGGGAGGCCTGGAAGAAGAGATTCACGTCGCTTTGAGTGAAAGACGCATCTCTCTGCTGGGACTCGATATTGCCGCGATCAATCAGCGCCTCGATCAGGCCAATGTGAATCTTCCCGGTGGGCAGCTTCGTGAAGGTCAGACGGAGTATCTGGTCCGCACCCTCAACGAATTCGACTCACTGGAAGAGATCGGTGATCTCATCGTTACGCGCACCAACGGGGCCAATATCCGCCTGCGTGACATTGCCGATGTTGAGCGCGCGCACAAGGATCGTGAGATCATTACTCGTGTGAATGGCCGCGAGAGTGTCGAACTGGAGATCTACAAGGAGGCGGATGCGAACATCGTCGCCGTCGCTGCCGCCGTGAAGACACGAATTCAAGGTACTGTGGCGCAGAAGGCCTACGTAGCCGGCCTCGATTCGGCGGCGACGGATACCACAACCGCCGCATCCGACAGCCTCCTCGACGTGGCTTCCGATTCATCTGCCGTCAGCACAGAGAATGCCAGTCAAGAAGAAGATAGCAGCCAAGAGGACGTCGACGCAGAGGCGGACTCGACCGAACAAGGCGCTGCAGGCGAGACCACTGGTACCGACACCGAGGGCAGTTCAGACGACGACGAAAATGCTGGTGGAACCGACTTGAAGGCGCAGAAGCAGCAGGCTGCACGCAAAGCCATCCTGCATCTGCAGATGACAGACTTTCTCGAGTACCAACTGCCGCAGGCGGTGCATCTCGAAGTCCTGTCCGATCAATCCATCTTCATAGAGAATTCCATCGAGGAAGTGCAACGCAGTGCGTTGATCGGTGGGGCGATGGCCGTCGTTGTGCTACTGATTTTTCTGCGCAACGTCGTACATACACTCATTATCGCTATCACGATCCCTGTCTCCGTGATCGCCACATTCGCCCCGATGTTTCTCTTCGAGGTGTCTCTGAACATTATGTCCCTCGGTGGTTTGGCCCTGGGCATCGGTATGCTGGTGGACAACTCGATTGTCGTTCTGGAGAGCATATTCCGCTGTCGCGAGGAAGGCGATGATCTGCCCACTGCCACGGTACGTGGCACCAGCGAGGTCGGGGGCGCGGTCTTTGCATCCACGCTGACGACGATCGCCGTCTTCTTCCCCATCGTATTTGTCGAAGGTGTTGCGGGTCAGGTCTTCGGAGACATGGCCCTTACCGTCGTGTTCTCCTTGATGGCTTCTCTCGCCGTCGCCCTCTTCTTCATTCCCATGTTGGCGTCGCGTCGACCTACGCAGACGCATGCGGTCCTCGAGCAAATTGCACAGTCATCCTTCCTGCAGCCTTTGGCTCGCATCCGACTGCGTCGCGCCTTTGGTCGCGAGCCGACAGCAAGTGCCCGGCAGAGGCTGCGTGAGGCAGCGCTGGTGATCCCGCAGACACTGCTCGACCTGACGGTCCGTGTGGCACTCGTGCTGGCATCGCTTCTTGTCGTCGTGGCCAAGACCCTCGCCGCCCTTGTCTTCCAGGTGATCTGGCCTCTGGTGAGGTTGGTTGAGGTGTGGCGTCCTGCAGCGGCTGGGTCACGCTACGTTCGTGTGAACGCCTGGATGAGTCACACGCCACCGCTGCGGGGTTTGCGTGACGCCGTATGGCCGGGGCTGCTGGATCTGAGCACGCTGGACCTTCTCGCCGCGGATACGCGCCGCGCAGCGGTCTGGGTCTGGCGACGACCATCGAGTTGGTGGCGTTGGCCCGTTGCTGGCTTGCGCTGTGTGTCATTACCCATCGTGGTGGCCTATCTGCTCATCCGCTTCGTCCTGCACAGTGCCCTGTCCGTGGTACGTGCGCTGCTGGTCTGCGCGGCCCTGCTGATCGCCTTGCTGGCCATTTCTGTTACGGGTCTTGTGGCCCTCCTGGTTGTGCCAGTTGCGGCACCGATCCTTGGCGTGTTTCAGATGGGACTCACCGCGGTTCAGGACGCATATCCTGTGGTACTGCGGGCAGCGTTGAAGCAGAGACTCCTCGTGATCGGTGGAGCGGCAATCAGCTTCTGGCTCTGCTATACACAGTTGATCCCCGCCCTGGGAACTGAACTGATTCCACAGGTGCATCAGGGAGAATTCGACCTGGAACTCTCCATGCCCGTGGGCACGCCACTTGAGCGCACGGAGCAGATAGCGCGCTGGGTCGAAGACATCGCTCTCAAACACCCACAGGTCGAGCGGGTTGCCACCACCGTGGGCAGCGACAACTCGGCAACGTCGGCGGCAGATGAAGGCGAGCACACGGCAAGAATCACGGTGCGCCTGACGAAGGACATCACACCAGCGGAGGAGCGTTCCGTCATCGACGCACTGCGCTACGGCGTGCGGGATCTGGCGGAAGTTGAGACCGAGGTTTCCTATCCGGCTCTATTCAGCTTCAAGACACCCATTGAACTTGAGATTCGAGGCGAGAATCTGCGCACGCTGCGGCAATTGAGTGTCGATGCTGTCGGGCGTCTCGAAGAACTACCGGGGTTGGCCGATGTTCGTTCCAGCCTGCAGGTGGGCCATCCCGAGTTACAGATCATCTACAAGCGCGATCGCCTCGCAGAACTTGATCTCGACCTGCGAAGGGTTGCCGAATTGGTGCGCAACAAAGTGCAGGGAAGAGTGGCGACTGACTTCCGTCGTCGTGAACGCAATATCGATGTACTGGTACGACTGCAGGAAGACGATCGACTCGGTGTCGGCGAACTCGAGCGACTGATCGTGAATCCTGATGGCGATGTGCCGATCCGACTGTCCTCGGTAGCCGATATCGTGATTGCTGAAGGGCCGAGCGAGATTCGTCGCATCGATCAGCAGCGAGCGGCGCTGGTGACGGCCAACATTGATGGAGTTGATCTGGGCACGGCAGCGAACCAGATCATCGCATCTCTCCAGTCAGCCGAATATCCGCCTGGTTTCTCCTTCTTGATCAGCGGGCAGCGCGAAGAGATGGAACGTTCTCTCGACAGCCTCGTGTTCGCACTGCTGTTGGCGATCTTCCTGGTCTACATCGTCATGGCCAGTCAGTTCGAGTCCCTCATTCACCCTTTTGTCATCATGTTCACCGTGCCACTGGCGGCGATCGGGGCAATTGCGGTGTTGTATCTGAAGGGCGTCGCCCTGTCGATTGTCGTTTTCATTGGTTTCATCATGCTTGCGGGCATCGTCGTCAACAACGCCATCGTTCTGGTGGACTACATCAACACCCTGCGTCGTGGTGGCATGGACCGAACCGAAGCCATCGTGCGCGCCGGTTCTGTCCGCCTGCGGCCGATACTGATGACGACGTTGACCACCGTTCTCGGCCTGCTGCCAATGGCCTTGGGCCTGGGAGACGGTGCCGAGATTCGTACCCCCATGGCCCTGACGGTGATCGCCGGTTTGCTCAGTTCGACCTTCCTCACTCTCGTTGTCATACCGACGGTGTATTCCCTCGTCGATCGAGGTCGTTGATATGGATCAATCCAAGGAATCCAACAAGGAGAGCGAGCGCCGCGTGGCGGGTAGCTTTTTGCCTCGTCTGAGCGTCGATCGCCCTGTTTCCGTCATCATGGTCCTGGTGGCAATGCTTGCCGTCGGTGCCATTGCCTATACGAGAATCCCCCTGGGGCTCATCCCGGAAGGCCTGGAAGGTGATCGACTCCACATACGAGTCAACTACCCAAATGCCAGTCCCGAAGAGGTGGAGCAGAAGGTCATGCGTCCCATCGAGGAGGCAGTGGCCACGGTGCCCCGTGTCGAACGGATCTCGGTCAGTGCGAGTCGGGGTGGTTGCTGGACGTCGGTGACCTTCCTCCCTGGTACTGATATGGGTGAGGCCTATGCCAACCTGCGAGATCGCATGGATCGGGCGATGCCCGAGCTACCCGATGAAATCGATCGAATCCAGGTTCGCAAGTGGGACCAGGACGATTGGCCCATCCTCTATATGGGTGCCTATCTGAGTGGCGACTATGCGGATCCCTATCAGGTTCTGGATGTGCATGTGCGGCCGGAGCTACAGCGGATCGAAGGCGTAGGAACCGTCGAGGTCTGGGGCGAGACAGGTAAGCAGGTTCGCATCGAACTCGATCAGGAACGACTCAAGAGTCACGGGATAGAGGCCTTCGCCATTGGCGGTAGACTGTCACAGCAGAATTTCACGCTGCCCGGTGGCTACGTGATGGAGGGGGGACGCAAGATTTACGTCCGCTCCATGGGGCGCTTTGAGTCGCTGGAAGAAATCCGCGACCTGATCATTGATGCCGAGCACGGCCTGCGACTGGGTGATATTGCCGAAGTCTCGCTGAAATCGCCTAAGAAGGATTGGTTCAATCGCATCGATCGACGCGAGACGTTTGGCATCGAAGTCAAGCGGGCGGCGAGTGGCAATATCGTCGGTATTTCCCGCGCAGTTCGTGCTAAACTTGATGAATTGCGCACCAGACCCCATCTCGAAGGGATCGATTTCGAGATTCTCTGGGACCAGGGGGAACATGTCACCGAGTCGGTGGACAACACCCAACAGACTGGCCTCTGGGGTGGAATGTTCGCGGCAATGATCCTGTTCTTCTTCCTGCGGGCGGTGCGGATGACGGCGATCATCACCCTCGCGATCCCTCTGTCGATCCTGATCACGATCACGACGATCTACTTCCTGGGGTGGACTCTCAATTTGATCACCATGATGGGGCTCATGCTGAGCCTCGGTCTCGTGGTGGACAATGCGATCGTGATTGTCGAGAACATCTATCGCAAGCGGGAAGGCGGGGCCTCACCCAGGCAGGCTTCGATCGAGGGGGCAGGTGAAGTCGGCCTTGCCGTCACGATGGCGACACTGACGACGGTGGTCGTATTCCTGCCGCTGATGCTGATGAGCGACGAGGCAGAATTCTCTTTCTACATGCTGCGTATTGGCATGCCCGTGATCGTGGGACTGTTGGCATCGTTGTTTATCGCTCTGGCAATCATTCCCCTTGCGGCGATGCATCTGGGGTCGCCGAAGCAAGGCAAGGAACCGTGGGCTATCCGCAAGAGTCGCTCCGCCTACGAGCGCATTCTGCGCTGGGTGCTGAATCATCGTCTCGACACGACGATCTTCGTCATCATCGCCATGGCGAGTATCCAGATTCCCATGGAGGGCATGTCGAAGACCGATGAGGGCGGAGGTAATCGCAAAGACATCTGGCTTGCCTTCGAGATGCCTGCGGGGCAAACGCTGGAAGCGGCGGACAAATTCATCGGCGCCGTAGAGGATACCTTGTCGAACCACAGGGACGAATACAATATTCGTGTTCTGGAGACCTACTCGCGTAACTCCTGGGGCCGTATCCATGTGATCTTTAACGAAGAGGAGGTCACTGCCTGGTACGCCGTCGCCTGGGATGGTATCGCGAAGAAGGCGGGATGGAGAGAGTCCGAACATCTGGAGTATCAACAGATCGTCGATGATATCAAGGAGCGTCTGCCCATGCCACCCGGCGTGCGTATGCGTGTCAATTGGCGAAGTGGTGGCAATGATGCAGCGGTCACCCTCAATCTGTATGGCGAAGACACAGGAACACTCGTGGGCCTATCGGAGGAAGTTGAACGACGGATCAGCACGATCCCCAACTTGCTGTCCGTGCAGACCGACGTTGACCGAGGTGGCACGGAACTGCAGGTAAAACTGAATCGTGAGCAGGTTCGTCGTTACGGCGTTGACCCGCGGGCGATTTCTGGAAACATCGGATACGCCTTGCGAGGCCGCGAGTTGACGCGATTCCGTTCTGACGATGGCCGCGAGATCAGCGTCTTCTTCCAACTTGAGGAGGTTGATCGCCAGAGTGTCTCACAACTGCGCAATCTGACATTCAAGACCGCCGCCGGGAAGGATGTGCCACTAGAGTCGCTGGCGAATCTTCATGTGGAACGAACGATCGGTGGGATTCGTCGAGAGAATCGACAGACCGTGCTGTCTGTGACAGCCACCGCAAGCGAGTCAGATGCGGAGAATCTGTTTGGCCTGATTGACCAGGCGATGGCAGGATTCGAAATGCCGCGAGGGTACCGTTGGGACAAGGGGACGCGGTTCGAGAGGATCCGTGAGTCTGATGAAGCACAGCAGTTTGGTCTGATCCTGTCCGTCACCTTCGTATTCCTGCTGATGGGTGTGCTCTTCGAGTCTTTTGTATTGCCCTTGTCGGTCATCGTTTCCATTCCATTTTCCTTCCTGGGCGTCTACTGGACACTCTATCTGACGGGTACGCCTTTCGACATGTTATCGGGGATCGGCACCGTTATCCTCGTAGGGGTCGTCGTCAACAACGCGATCGTTCTGATCGATATGACGAATCGATTGCGCGCGGAGGGACACGATCGTTTCAGTGCCCTCATGGAAGCGGGGCGCCACAGATTCCGGCCCATCCTGATGACGACCTTCACGACGATCTGTGGGCTCATTCCCATGGCGACGGGCAATGCGCGTATGATCGGGATGCCCTATGCGCCTCTTGGGCGTACCATGATGGGTGGACTGCTCGCGTCGACCGTGCTGACGCTGGTCATCGTGCCACTGTTCTATACCTACTTCGATGATCTGCGCACGTTGGTGCAGCGTGTGATGGGGGCCGCCGTGCAGCAACCTCACCCGGTCTCCGGTGGAGCGGATGATCCTGGCGAGATCGACTGAAAGGGCCTGTCCGGTTCCCGGGCCGAGCTCGGACAGGCCAATCCAAGGTCACTCGGTGAATTCGATCACATCTGCTCTGATGGCGAGTTTCATGTCTGAATAGAGAAGGAAATTGTGACTGTCCGCGTCGTAGCGCACGTTCGTCAAGGCCAGACGACGCCCTTCGATAGGGCCTTCTTTCTCTTCAAAGTCTTTCCATAGATTCTCCATCGCTTCCTTGTACATCTGACCCGTGCCACCGATACGGGCCAAGGCGACTGAGCCCGTCTGCGGTCCGTTGGAATACGTGACGCCCAATAAATACGACGCCTTCGCCGAACCAGAGACGCCCACGGCGACGATCTCATAGTTTGGCGCAGACAACTCCACACTTGTCATGTTGCCGGCGGTGAACATACCCGTCTGGGCGCAGCCACCAAGGGCCGCAACCACAATGCATGCAGCGACGATTGCCTTCTTGTTCATCGATTCTCCTCACGTGTCCGTCGATGCGGCACGCTCAAGGCCTGCTCGCTCCAGCGGGCGATCAGCTTTCTCAAGAGCAGGCGAAAAGGTTTCGTACGCTTGGAAGCGCCAATCACCCAACAGGTTCCGGGGACCCCATTTGTCTGCCAGCAGCCCCTGGACACCCGCTGGCGCAGGGACCACGTTTTCTCACCTGAATCGACCCAAGAAACTAGAGTCGCACTATGAGTGACGATCTTCGCAAGATCATCGTCTCACCTCAGATCAATTGCCCGACGCCATTTCAGGGCTTCGGTGGATTCTGTGGATGGCCACGGATCTGCCGGCTGCAGAATGGCGATCTCTATGTCGTCTTCGGCGCTGGTTACTGGCATGCCTCCTTCGTCAATCCGCGGCCCGATCTGCCGCAGGCGTATGCCAACTACATGGAGGATCACATGGAGGGGGGCGCCACATGGAACGCGCCGACGGGTGGACATATGATGTGGACACGTAGCAGCGACGACGGCGCCACGTGGACAACGCCGCGAGATCTGCCACAGATCCCTCACGCGTACGCCCCGGGGCTTATCATGCAGCACAGCGATGGAACCATGTATGCCGCTGCGCTGATTCAGAGTGGCCACTTCTGGGCGTCGAACCTACCCAGCAATCCCGTGGACTTCCTTCGCTGTATGGATGCCAATTTCCCCGAACAGATGGCGATTCTGCGCTCCGATGATCTGGGTGAGAGCTGGCAGGAGGTAGGCCGCACATCCGGTCCCTTTCTGTCGCGCCTTGAGCATCCCTGCTCGATCACCGAAGGGACGGACGGATCACTGCTGATGCTTATCGATGGGCACGCTGCGCCCGCCGCCGACTCGCAATGGATCAATGCGCTTCTGCATTCGACCGATCGAGGGGAAACCTGGCAGACGCGCTCGATCTTCGGAGACGAAGAACGCGACGTGGAGGAAGGGCACCTGGTGAGACTAGCCGATGGTCGCTTGGGGACGGCGTCGCGACCGTGGGGGCTATGGATGACGAGTGACGACGAGGGATATACGTGGTCGACGCCACGTCCTCTGCTGCAGTTTGAGATCCCTGAAGGAAAGACGCATCCGAATGCCTTCAAGAAGGGGGATGCTGTTGTCCTGTCGGATGGCACGATCGTGTTGCTCACCTGCGGCCAGCCCGGAGGCAATGGCCAGGTTCTCTACAGCCGCGACAATGGGGATACGTGGGTGAGGGCTTGCAAGGATCGTGGTTTCCAGGTGGACCGCTTCGCCTATTATCCTTCCGCCTGCGTGCTGGCCGATGACAGCATCTTCATGGTCGGAGATCATCAAGGATTTCTAAATGATTACGGTCCCTTCGGCGCCGAGGTGGTGGCAACGAGATTTCGAATCCTCGACGCAGCCGACGGCGAGGGAATCGAGCGGCTGCCGATTGACGGGGATCTGCATCCCGCATGGGGGACCCGCCTTCACACAGGCGACGATACGGACGAGACATTGTGAGACCAGAGGCTCAAACCGTGGCGATTACAGCACATCGTGGTGCCAGCACACATCACCCCGAGAATACCCGCAGTGCCTTCGACGCTGCGATCAAGCTGGGTGTCGAGTCTATTGAGTTCGATGTGCGCCGCACGAAGGATGGGGGCCTCGTCATCATCCATGACGATCGCGTCGACCGAATATCGAATGGTACAGGCCGGGTCAGCGATCTGACGACGGCGCAGATCCTGGCGTTGGACGCCGGTGCCTGGTTTGGTCAGGCTTTCGAAGGTGAGCGATTCCTCACTTTGGCGCAGACTCTTGACCTGATGCCGACGTCGACTCGACTGAATGTGCATCTGAAGGCGACGGATGATGCAGATCGGTCGAAGCTGGTCGCCACCGTCGTTGAGCAACTGTTGCATCGCGAGTTGCTCGGGCGCGCATTTATCACCGGTAGTGAACCGATTCTGCTGGAGGCTCGCCGAGTGGTTCCACAGATCGAGATCTGTAGCAATTTGCCCCCGTCACGCTGCGCCGAGATCGGTTGTCGAATTCTGCAGCCGTCCAATAGCATCACGACAGCCGAGTTGGTTGCCGAGGCACACAGCTTAGGCATCGAGGTGCACCCCTTCTACGCTGACGATCGAGATGAAATGCGGCGATTGATCGCGTGTGGTGTTGATGGGATCCTCACCAATGACCCAGAGACACTGCAGAGTATCTGTTCATCCTTTCCGCCCTCAGATCATTCCCAGGAGCCGCTCAAGTGACGACGACGATTCATCCGGATCCCCGCCTGAGCCGTTTTGCTCCTCTGAGCCGAATCCTTTGCTATGACGATTTCGACGAAGGGCAGAATGGCTGGGTGCCGCTGATTGGCAACTACGAACACAGTCTCGATTCGATTCTGCCTGAGTATCAAGATCTGCGCCCACCCATGCTCAGCAACCTGACGATGTGGGATACGGGTACGCACGGGTCGATGGAAGGCACGTACGCCCTCAAGCTGGCGACACGCCCCACGCCTGGAAGTCTGGCTGTCGGCATCAAGCGACACACCTTTCGGGAACTGGGCCAGATCCAACTTGAGTGTTACTTCACCTTCAAACCCGAAGCATCGACCTTACAGCTGGGGGAAATGGATGTGCGGGCGGCAGGCGTGTTGTTCGACATCCAGGATGGGGGAGGCGACGATGCCAAGCGCTGGATGCCGCATCTGCGCTATCTGAATGCGCTGGACTCAGAGCGAGTTGCTCGCTGGCAAACAAAACCGCAGACCAGAGCCTTCGAAGCGATCGGTGATACGGGCAAGACCGTTTCTCACTATCACCTCGGGCCAGAGGGGTGGGTGGACGTCCCGGCAGACCCACAACGATTGTGCTACAATGAAATCGCGACCAAGATGAATTGGCACTATCTGCGCGTTGGCCTCGACCTGAAAAAGCGTGCTTTCACCGGGTTTCAGTGTAACGATCAGATCTACGGTCACGAGCAACTCACCTGTATTGAAATGCCAGCGATGGCGAATCTTTGGTGCATGCTGAACGTCGCTTTCTGGTGTGAGGCGGACTCGGACAAACGCGCCTTTCTCTATCTCGACTCTGTGTTGCTCTCAGCAGATACGTCGTAGGAGGCGGGTAGCAGGTAGATCTCGTAATCGACGGGTTCGCAGCCAACGTCATGACGTGTGGTCCGATCGAGCCAGGTTGGCTGCCGCTGACTCACTGACAGGGGCAACGGGTTGCCATGGCGTGTGACGTAGATCGTCGACTCCTGCGCGTCGACGTCCGCAATGTGCGCAAAGCGCTGATCATCGATGATGGTCACAGCCGGTCTGTCGGGCATGTAGCGTCCCAAACCGTATCCCAGTCCATATTCGGCACTCGTCAGGCGCACGCCGGTCAGATCTGCCCGTATCAAACGGGCCGACACGTCGCGGCCGAATTCGGACCAGCCGTGGTATTCACATACCCTCTCGGTCCAGGAAAAGGTCGGCTCTTTGGGAAGATCTGTCGGCGACACGATGGCCGGATAGGTTGCGTCCACCATCGTTCCAGAGACGGACACCAGCCACCGTGCTGTGGCCGGAAGGCGCAATGTCACAGCTGGAACGGCTGTCTGTCCGGCACCCAATATCAACAGAGCCACCCACCAGATCCGGTGAAATTTTCGTCGATGCAGGTTGTGGAAAGCCAGGGGCCAGAGGCCAAGAAGACCCGGAAGCACCCAATTGCCTTTCACTTGTCCATTGACGATTGCAAAGAAGGCGAAGGTTGCCAGCAGGCTGGCAGCTGGCACAAGCATCAGATCAACGCCATCGCGAGTTCGTTGTCGCCAGGCCCTGCCAATCCCACCATACAGCAGCCACAGCAATGGGGCCGACACGTAGAGAAGCGGTGCCAGGACAAACAGGCAAACACGCCAGATCACGGGTCGCTCAGCGGCCACCTGTGACAGCGAACCCAGTGTGAAAGGCAGATGAAAATCGAGTTCCCACAGAGCCCACATCAAAGGAGTCGACACGACAGCGCAGGGCACTGCGGCGAGAAGCAGAGCGCGAAGACCGTGACGCCCACGCAGAGCAAGGGCCAGCATCAATCCGGCTGCCAGAATACAGCCCGTGTATTTGCACAGACAGGTCAGTCCAGCCAGCACGCCCGTGAGAGCCCAGTCAGCGTCAGATTTTGTCCGTTCAGCCCGATGAGCACTGGCCAAGGTTGCCAGCCAGATCGGCACCAACACGCCATCTGGATGCAGAAAAGACCCCGTGTGCCACGCCCAGTGGGAGGTCGCGAAACTCAACACGGCGACGAGGCGATCCTGTGCGGTGAGCCCTGCACGCTCGCAGGCGAGGTTGAGGAGCCACGCTGAGGCTACGCTGCCCAGGAGGAAGGGCAGTCGCAGCAACAGATCACTATCGGACAGCACAACGTCGAAGACCCGGATGAGTGCGAACAAAACAAACGCATAGCTCGCATCCAGGTGATGCCGTGCCCAATACCAGTAGGCGACCTCATCCTTGCCGAGTTCGACGCCGACGACCAGGAGACCCTTCAGCACGACTAGAACCAGTGCCCATCGCGCCAGCCGTGAAGGATCGGCCCAGTGGCGGCCACTGACCTCCTCTGGCCGATTGACCCTCTCTGAGGGGGCCGTTATATTCTTAAACCCTAGCAAAAAGAGCTACGAGAGGAACACGAAGAGATGGCAGAGAAGGAAAAAGAAGAAGGTCTTCTGGAAGAAGTGACGGAGCGCAATATTGAGCACTCCCTCCTCAAATCGCGGAAGATCTTCCTGTGGTCGCCCGTTAACGATGATTCAGCTCGTGCCATCGTGACGCGCTTGCTGTCTCTCGATGCGGAAGATTCCAAAACCGAGATCGTGCTGTATATCAACAGTCCTGGTGGTTCGGTTTCTGACGGGCTGGCGATCTATGATGCGATGCAAGCGATCGGATCTCCTGTATCGACGGTCTGCACAGGGTTGGCAGCGAGTATGGGTGCCGTGCTTCTGGCAGGTGGCGCCAAGGGACGACGTTTCACCTGGCCCCATGCGCGAATCATGATCCACCAGCCGCTGATCATGGGCACGATCACCGGTCGCGCCACGGACCTCGATATCCATGCACGCGAGATGCTGAAGACGCGTGAGGAAATCAATCGGCTGTTGGCGTCGCATACCGGACAAGACCTGGAAAAGTTGGCGAAAGACACGGATCGCGACTTTTACATGTCGCCGCAGGAGGCCAAAGATTACGGCCTAATCGACGACATTGTCGAGACGAGCACTTTGCCCAAGGCCAATGGTAAGTAACACCTATCATCATCAGCCTTTGTTCAGGCTATATTTTCTGCAGGCCGCTCTCCCCTAGGGAGGGCGGCTTTGTTTTTGCGGTCTCAGCGCTGGCAGCGTGGACAGTAAAACGTGCTGCGACCAGACTGCACGATAGACTTAATCCTGCTATCGCAGGTGTCGCACGGTTCCCCGTCGCGCCCATAGACCGCCAACTGTCGCTGGAAATACCCCCCCGTTCCTGATCCCGCATAGTCACGAATTGTCGTGCCGCCATGATCGATGGCTCGTTGCAAGGTTGAGCGAACGGCGTCTACGAGTCGGGCAAGGCGGCCGCGACTGATTCGACCCGCCGCAGTGGTCGGACGTATGGCGGCGGCAAACAATGCCTCACTTGCATAGATATTTCCGACACCAACTACGACATGGCCGTCGAGCAACAAGGACTTGATTGGACGCTGCCGGCCCTTGCATGCCTCGACTAGCAGGTCGACGTCAAAGTCGTCAGACAGAGGCTCGACCCCCAATCCCTGCAACCAGGAACACGCGGTTAACTGCTTCGCTGTCAGCGCTAGTACAATGCCAAATCGTCGCGGGTCATGGTAGACGAGAGGAGGACCGTCGTCGAGATAGAAGATGACATGGTCGTGTTTGCGGCGCTCTTCGGTCACCAACAGGTTGCCGGACATACCCAGGTGCACCAAGAGTGTCCGTGCACCCTCCAGATGCAGCAGCAGGTATTTGGCGCGACGCTCGCAAGATAGGATCTGCCTGCCCTGGAGGACGGCCAACCGTCGTCGCGACAGGGGCTCGCGCAGGCGCAGACTGGAACACCAGACTTTTTCAACACGGCGGCCGACAACGTGTGCCTCCATCGCTCGGCGAACCGTTTCAACTTCAGGTAGTTCCGGCATCTACATTTTCATCTGGGTGGATGCGGACCCGAGATCGAGGTCAAGGTGTCAGATTTCAGTCGGGTGGATCCAACAGATGCATGGCACCAAAAGAGGCGCCCTGCGGATCAATGAGAACTGAACCACGACCGACTTCGGGCCAATCGTCCGGGGGCATTTGCACGCTCCCACCTAGGGTATTTGAGTGATCATGGATGGCATCACAGTCATCGACCATGAAATACACCAGCCAGCTTGAGGGTGCACCGCCAGCATCTTCACCCAATGACATGAGCCCTCCCGCCGGACGCTCGCCATTCATAAAGACCGTGTAGCTGTCACCATAGGGCTCGATCGTCCAGTCAAACAAGGTTGAATAGAAGGAACCGGCTGCGTCGGGTTCACGCGTCAGCAGTTCATTCCAACAGAGAGTACCGTGTTCATTGACGATCTCGGCGCCGTGACTTGCATGGGGTTCCCACATGGCAAAGTGGGCGCCCTGCGGATCTCGCAACACGGCAAGGCGACCCCAGGAACCTGCTTGCACCGGCTCACGCAGCACTGTGGCCCCGAGACTTTCCCCCTTGTACGTCGACTGCTCGACATCAGCGACGGAAACATAACCAAGCCAGTGAGGTGGTAAGTGCTGATCTGAGACACTATCGCCAATGGCGGCGATCAGGCGATCCTTCAGCGTCGCACGGCCCTCGGCATCGAAGCTCCAGCCGAAGAGTGCTCCGTAGTACTGGCGAGCACTCTCACACTGGTGTGTCGAATGCTGAATCCAGCAGAAAGTGCTGGTTGGGTAGCTATCGCGAAGCGGCATGGCTCTCAAACGTCAGACATGAGACGATCTGGGCGCCAAAGGGCGCCGCGGGAGTATGGGCAAGTGTAGGAGTGGTCTGCATGAACGGCAAGCATGTGCCGGTGCTTGAGAGCGTTGTCCGTGGCCGTTACATTCGACCTGATTCCAACACAATTGCAGCGGCATTCAAGACACTTAACAAAATGAGTAGATCCATGGATTTGAATCGTCAGCCACCTCGTCGCCCATCGAACACAGGAATGGGTGGTGTCGTAGGACTCGCCCGCATGACCGACAAGGCACGTGGTCACTACGCCGAATTGATTGGCGAATTCAAATACGGCCAGATATCCGGCAATGATGCTGACTTGCTGGGATTCCTGAATACGACAGAGGACGCTTTCCTTGAGCTGGCAATCCCCATACCCGATGATGAGTTGGCCGAGCAAGTTGTGGCTGCGAGCGGTCGGACTGCCGCTGAAATCGAGGCGTTCAACACACAGCAGTTGGAGCGCGAGCCCCACGACGAACTGCATGTTCGCCTGCTGAAGGAGCGGATCGAGGCCTATGCGCCCGGTCGCACGGATATTACAACCGTTCTCAAGTCGATCGAACTGGATGACTGGGGGGCATTTCGCGATACGGATCTTACTGTTGCGCCGCCGCGGACGGCCTACATAAAGACTGTGTTGGGTATCGTTGCGGCTGCTCGTATGGCCGACAAGGCGAGAGCCTCTCATATCGACAAACTCGGCGGCTACTACCTCTATGGCGATGATTCCTATCTCGATCGACAGATTCTTGAGTTGCTGGGAGTCGACGCGGAAACCTTCGCCGAGGGGGCATGGCTGAATCCAAACGACGTAGAGTTGGGAGAGTGGCTACTGGAGCGAATTACGCCCCTGACGCCTGGGGCTATTTCCGCATTCAACGCGCGGATGAGCCTCCACGGCATCGCTACCCCTGGATACGAAGAGAAATTCGCGGCACGTCGCGATGAGGTGTGTGGTGCGGGACAGACGCATGTGACGACCTACTTCGAGTTGATGGATATCGATGACGAGGCGCACTTCGGCCTGGTAGATTTGGAGCGTCGGGCACCGAGAAGTCCTTACGATCAAAGTGTCGCGGGTATCACCTCTTTTGGTCGCATGATCGACAAGGGCAGGGCGCATCTGGCCAAGCGACTCAGTGTCTATTACTTCGGTGAAGATTCGGGATTCGACCGCCGCATTCTTGAACATCTTGGCGTTGCTCAAGCAGAATTTGAAGAAGGCTTGAAAGCATATGATACGGACGCAGAGGTCCTCAAGTGGTTGCAGCCTCAGTTGCAGGCTGGCGAAGGCAAAGTCGAGGCCCTCAACGAGACGTTGCGAAGTCTGTCGCCTGATAATGTTCGCGACTTTCTACGTGGTGCGGTGCGCAAACTGGACCCGGCGCGCAGCGATCTCGACACATTCATGGCCTTCTCCGAGCTCGACGATGTTGTCACCTTTGCCCGGCTGCGTGCACACGTCTGACCTCGAATGTCACGACCTCTGATAGGAATTACGACCAGTCTCTCAACGGGGGAGCGGCCTCGACAGCTTCTCGACTGTTTCTATGTAGATGCTATCGAAGCAGCCGGAGGGTGCCCCGTGCCGATCGCCATGACGAAGGATCTGGACGCGCTCCGACCGATCCTGGAGCGCTTGGATGGACTGGTGATGACAGGCGGGCCTGCGATCAGTGATGGTCTGATTGGGACTCTGCCAGAAGACATTGATCCGACCCCCTCGCGCCGCCATGATGCGGATCGGGTGACCTTCGATGAATTGCGTCAGCGACAACGGCCGATTTTGGGCATTTGCTACGGCATGCAGTTCATGAATGCACGGGCTGGTGGCACCATCAGCGCCGATCTCCAAACTCACTTCGGTGTTGGTCCACACACACCTTCGCGCAATGATGGCAAGAAGATTCTCCATGAGATCATTGTAGAACCCGAATCACAACTCGAAGCCGTCCTCGGAGCCGGACGTCCCCGGGTGAATAGTTATCACATCCAGTCGGTCGTTGATGTGGCGCCGCACTTGCGCATCGCAGCACGTAGCGAAGATGGCATTATTGAGGCCCTCGAGTCGGAGGACGGGAGTGTCATCGGAGTACAGTTTCACCCTGAATTGATGGGGGAGGACGGCGCCGGACTTTTTCGACACCTCGTCGAGCGCGCCAAGAATCGATCGCTCTAACAACCAACCCCAGATACTTACTGGACAAAGGATTTATGGACACCGCTAACACGACACCCTTGCGGCCCGAGGACTGGCTCATTGGTGCTCTCGGAGTATGGATGGGTACACCGGATGGCGGCTGGCGTCGTCTGGGTCCCTACACATACGTGACCAACGATGTCGTCGTCGATTCCCCGACCGACACACTCCGGACCGACCATGCCACTGCTGACATTCTGGTCGCCACAGGACACGGATTGTGGCTGGCCAATGGCGATCCGACCAAGCGTTGGATTCAACTTCACGACGAGACCCTGACGGAGGTCGCCGTCGTAAGACCCACGGCTGACGCCGGGGTGATCGTCGCAGGGTGTTATGGCGTGGCACGTGCAACCCCGGACGATCTCGGCATTTCACGTTGGCAAAGCAATACTGAGGACCATGTTCCAGACGAGCGATTCACCAACGACTTGCTCACACAGGCAACAGGTCCCTGGCTTGCCGCGACGGAGGCGGGCGTGCTCGTCAGCGATGATGGCGGCCTGCAATGGTCACTCACTGACCTGCGAGATACGGCAGTCCGTGTCTTGCACCGTGTTGAGGACGGGTGGCTTGCTGGTAGCGACACGCGCGGGCTCTGGCACAGTGTCGATGGGGCACACTGGAGAGCCGTGGACGCCCCAACTCCTGGCGTTTTTTCCATTGCCACCGAGGGCGACAAGCTACTGCTGGGTGGCTATGACGGGATTCACATTCGAGATGCCAATTCCCAATGGCGCCACTCCGGGCCTCGTGCAATGATCGGTTCCATGGCGACTGGTGATGGTGTTTGGTTGGCGGGGGCCGATCCGGGTGGGTTGTGGGTGTCGACAGACGAGGGTGGAAGCTGGCGCCACACGGGGGACTTCAACAGTGTGCGTGCGATTCGCGCACCAGCTGTCTCAGGTGCACCTAATACGACGGCGGAGGTCTAGGGTGGTGGACGAGCAAGCGTATGACAGCCAGGTGAGCGAGAGAGCGGAAGAGGTGCTCAAGGCGGCGGTCACGCGAACACGCAGTTCGATGTGGTCGGTACATGCCAATCTGCATCTGCAGGCAAGTCCAAAGGACGCGGCGGATGATGTCAACGAGGCAGTGGATCGTACCCTGAACGAAGTCATTGCTGGCGGAGACGACGCGAAACTCGGTGGCCCATTTCACATTCTTCCGGCGATGCTGCTTCTGTGCAGATGGGAAGAGGTGATGCCGTCTCAGGCCATCGCCGCGATTCGAAGTTTCTTCCTGGAAGGCGTGCAGGCACGGGGCAACACCGAGAACCATTGGTTGATGTACTACACGGGAAATCTGCTCGCCGCCGAACGTTGGCACGACGAGCAGCAGATGTGGAATGGATGTTCGCCAGAGGCGATGCGACGTGAGGCGACGCGCTGGATTCTGGGTACGATTGAGCGTACCGCCCGGATCGGTCATCATGAATACGATTCTCCTGGCTACCATGTGGAGCACATGGCTCCATTGATCGGTCTCTACGAACACACGACGGACGACCATCTGCGCCAGCAGGTGGAGCGAGTATTGACACTGAAAGTGGCCGATATGGCGCTCGAATACTTCAAGGGATCATGGGCGGGGAGCCACTCCCGTGAGGGCTATCGACAGAATACGTGGACCCGTGTAGGGCCGATTCAGACGCTGCAGTATCTCTATTTCGGCGGCGAACCCTTTGACGCAGAACATCATATCCACCACTACGCCATTCCCGCATTGGTCTCGGCATTTCGACCACCCGCCATGTTCGCTCAAATGGCTTGGGATCGCTCCGAGCCGCACTTGGTTCGCAAGACGAAAGCGCCACGGAATATCGTTCGCCATGCACCCAGGCACGCGGATCCTGTCTACAAGTCAACCTTCATGAGCCGCTCTTTTGCGCTGGGATCCGCACAGATCAACCTTCCAGGAACGGCGGCAGGACCCATCGATCTGGTTTCATGGGACCTGACATGGTCGGCACCGAAACATGAAGGCAAAATCTGCTGCAACCATCCCTTTCAGGGTCCGGAGCGCTTCAGCGCGTTTCTGGGGCCGCACCCATTGAATGCTCGACGCGCCATCGGCTGCGACAAACCCTATCTCCAGTCTGTGGATCGGCTCTTTGGAGCGTCGCCCTTCGAGCGGATTCTACAAAAGGATGGTGCGATTCTCGTCCTCTACCGCATCCCGGAGGATGACGAAGCGCCTTTTGTGAATCTCTTTCTGCCTGGTGGCACGCAGTGGGTGGCGCGTGATGGCTGGCTCTTCGGTGACCAGTCCGAGTTCTTCGTGGGCGTCCGTCCCATCGGTTCGTGGCACTGGGAGAGAATCCGGGAGGCTCGCAACGATGCGATCATGGTCACCAACGGCGATCTGATCGATGGTTGGCTCCTGCGTATCGATGATCCCCATGCAGGCCTCGCCCTGGAAGCGGTGGAGGCAACGGATGCCGAATCATTCGAAGCATTCTGCGATCGACGAGCAGATTTGGATATCGATCTCACACAATGGCCGGATGGAGATCGCGTACAGATGCGAACTCTGCAGGATACGCAGTTGGACATCACCTACAACGGCGATCATCGCATCGATGGTGAAATCATCGATTACGGCACATGGCCCCTCTACGAAGGCGCAGGCGGAACGCACGCAGAGGTCGACACAGGGCGAATGCGCTTCGTCCACGGTGAGGATGTGGTGGATGTTGATTTTGGTCTGGATGCGCACAGTGAGCTGATGCCCATGCGGGTCATTGGATAGGGCCGAAACAGCCCGGCCCTGTCTTGTGTGCCCGCAAACTGCGCGTGGCACAAACTCCGGGATCCAGTGAACGATATGATTACCCAATTTGGGGTCGGAGTAACAGAAGAATCGCTTTTCGGTGTTCAATGAGTACACCACCGATGATGGAGCGATTCGATGACCGCTTTTTCTCGCCGCGCCCTGCTGTTGCTGGCAGCGATCTCCTGGCTCGCCTGTGGTGAGTCAAACCCAATTTCTCAGGCACCAGAGTCCGAGCCGCCAGGATTCCAGGCTCCAGAGACCGGTGAGGCCGCTCGTCTAACTGCTGAACTCCTCGGCCACGAATGGACTCTGATTGCTTTCGTCTCCGCAGACGGGACCCAAGAGCCCCCCATCGTGGGTAGTCGGATGACGATTGGTTTTCAGGCAGATGGAACGCTCGGTGGCCATGGGGGATGCAATGGCTACGGCGGTTCGTGGTCGCAGTCAGAGGATGGGGCACTTAGCGTCGATGGAATCATCTCGACGCTGATCGCCTGTGAGCAGGTCGGTGTCACTGAGCAAGAGCAGCGTCTCTTTCGTGCCCTCCAGGGGGCCCGCCGTGCCATACGAACAGATCAGACGCTGCGGATCGATACCGGAACAGGTGAGTATCTGCTATTCGACCTGGTCGTACGTGAACAGGTGCGGGACGAATCTTTCACTGGCCTGATGTGGGAACTCGAGCTTTTCGAGCAAACAGATGGTGACAACCTCACGGCCATCGAACCTCTGCCGGGAACACACCTGACCATCGAGTTTTCCGTCGACGGCACGGTACGCGGCAATACAGGATGCAACGGTTGGGGAGCACAGTGGTCCTTCAGCCAAGGTGGCGCGATGTCGCTCGTGGACATCTTCTCGACTGAGATCGCCTGTCTCGAGCCAGAAGGGGCGATGGACCAGGAACGACAGTTCCTGGACGCCCTGGCTCGGGTGGAGCGCATCGATAGTGCTCCAGGTCAGTTGTGGTTGGGGGCAGCAGATGGTCGGTTCGGTCTGCGCTTCGCCATCATCCCCAGTGCAGAGATACGATCTATCTCAGGTGGCACTTCCTTCGGTCACTGTCTGGGGTATTGCTGGGAGGAAGTGCATCTGGTCAAGGAGGGCTCCACGCTCGTGAAAGGTGGATGGGATCCTGTGGCCTTTCCGCAGAAGTCGGTTACGCAAGATCTCAATGGTGCCATGTGGGGGCAGTTGATCATCACTCCCGAGCTGGCAGCCCTCTTCAGCCTGGCTGAGGTCATCGGTTGCCCCGACTGCGCCGACGGAGGCGCCGAGTGGATAGAGGTCGAGAGCGCGAATGGTCGTCGGCGAGTGACCTACGAATTTGGCAAGCCACCTCGTGAGGTCGCCGAACTTGCGCGCATGTTGCAGTCGCTGCGGGACGACATGCGCGCAGGCTTCGGCGTCGCAACTGCTATTCTGGAGTAACGGTACTACGGAGTGCTGGTATCCTGACGTGACAGCAGTATTCGTGGAACGACAGCCGCTATTTTTTCGTTTGCTTCCGACGCTGCTCACCGGCGTCCGCATCGGCATCGGACAATCCTTCCATCGATATTCTTAGCAACTCGGCGATCGAAGCTCGTCCGGCAGCCAGGGCCATCTGTTCAGCAGTTCGCCCTGTGTCATCGACCCATGCAACGGGTGCGCCACGCTCAAGCAGGAACCGTACCATATCACCCTGATCCGCGTCAGTCGCGTGCATCAATAGAGACCATCGGTCCCGCTCGGCGTCGACTGCATCGATCGGATGACCTGCATCGAGCAAGAGGGTCACAGCTTCCATGTCTCCTGCACGAACGCCTGAGATGAGAGCTCGCAATGCCATCTCAGAGGCGGCATCTACCTTGGCCCCGTAGCGCACCAGAACATGGGCACAACCTGAAGAGCCATTGGCAGCGTGCTCGAAGGCAGAGGTGCCGGCGTAGTGGCCGATGGCAAGGTCCGCGCCATGGTCAAGAAGCAGCTCAACGATGGCCTCCCTGCCGGCGCACTGCGCCGCGACTTCGGCCAACATGCTGAAACCAGCGGCATTCATCACATTTGCGCGCGCACCGTTGCCGAGAATGGTCTCGACTGCCGCCGCATCGGCTTGTGCCACGGCCTTGATCAGCAGGGAGTCGAGGGTTGCCAGACTTGCCCTCTTTGTCTCGACAAGGGTGGCCAACTTTGTGATGATCTGTGACGCCCTGTCATACTCGCCTGCGGTGAAGGCCTGACTCAGATCATGCTGAAGGGTGTCGAAAGATGAATCCTGTGCCTCTGTCTCAGCCATGGCGGGAATGGCGGCGACAAGAACGAACAGGATGACGCACAAGCGGCTGATTCCACTACAACAGGTTCTCATCCAGCACAGGCCTCTCTCTATAGCTGTCATTTTGTCTGCCGAAGAAAAATGGACCTGAGCCGCTGAATCAAATCGCCCTGCTAGCGCCAGCGCCGGTCCCCATCCTGTTGACTCGGCACCTGCACAATGCGGTCACTGTCCTGAACATAGGCCGTAAGCTCCCCCCCATAGATGCATCCGGAATCCAATCCCATCGCCCAGGCGACCTCATCTTCCGCGCGGCGCTTGATGACGAGGCCACCAGGGGCGTCGTGCCCAAAGATGATGGTGCGATCCGTCGGTGCGATCACGTCATGCCAACGCGGACCATCGATACCACCTGTCGGCGGCCATGTGCGAACGTTAAGAAACTCATCGCGAGAAGTACCCGCGACTCCCTCTATGGGGTGAACACCCGCGTGCACGAGGAGAAAGGACTCGCCCTCGATTTTCAGGGGAACCCTTTGCAACCACGGATACAGTTCGTCGAAGTATCCTGATAACGCATCGAAGCACAAACGTTGGTCCGGCTTTTCAAAGGACACCTTTTCCCCCGTGGTATACGACTGTAACTGCTGAAGCAGGCGGGCGTCATGGTTGCCCAGGACCATCTCGGCTCGGGTTTCGACGATGAGTTCCCACACGCGGCGCGGATTGGGACCGCGACTGAATGCGTCCCCCGTGAGCAGAAGTCGGTCACGACCTACGCGATAGTCAACCGCTTGCAGGAGCGACTCAAATTCCGCCGCGCATCCATGCAAATCACCTATGAAGATTGTTGCCACCCATGCCTCTCAACGTTGATCATCCGCAGATGAGCGTGTATCATACTCGACGGATGTGGGGGAGTCGATGGGTGGGTCTCCATCCGTCCTTTGGATCTGTCTCTGATGGCACTCTCGTGCCGCTCTTTTCCTGCGATGCACACAAGCTCATGAGCCAAACCTTGTCGACAACACCCTCTGCCTGCCATGTGATGGCCAAGCCATCGGGGTCTGTGTGCAATATCGACTGTAAGTATTGCTTCTATCTCGAGAAAGAGAAGCTCTACCCGGACGCCCAGAGCAGCTGGCGCATGAGCGATGAAGTCCTCGAGCTGTACGTGCAGCAATATATCGAGGCCCAGGACGTGCCGGCAGCAAATTTCGCCTGGCAGGGCGGCGAACCCACGCTCCTTGGTGTGGATTTCTACCGTCGCGCCGTCGAACTGCAACAGAAGTATGCCAATGGCAAGACCATCACAAATGCCTTTCAAACCAATGGCATTCTGCTGGATGATGAGTGGGGCGAATTTCTCTCCGAGAACGAATTCCTTGTCGGGCTCTCAATCGATGGGCCAAGACCATTCCACGATCGATATCGAGTCGACAAAGGACAGAAACCCACATTTGATCGGGTGATGGCCGGTCTCGATGTGCTCAAGAAACACAAGGTTGAGTTCAACACGCTGACGGTCCTGCAGAATCACAACGCCGATCATCCCGTCGAGATCTATCGATTTCTGAAGGAGATCGGCTCAGGGTTCATGCAATTCATTCCGATCGTCGAACGTGTCGCGGACGATCCCGGTCCCGAGGGTCTTGAGTTAGTCGATCCGACCCACGAGGGGGGTGCAAAGGTTGCACGCTGGTCGGTCGGGCCGACTCAGTATGGACGATTCCTCTGCGGCGTGTTTGATGAGTGGGTCCGTCATGACGTAGGCGAGGCATTCGTACAGATATTCGATGTCAGTCTCGGCAGTTTCCTCGGGCAGGATGCAAGTCTGTGCATCTTCGCCGAGAAGTGTGGCAAGGCGTTAGTCATCGAACACAATGGGGATCTGTATTCCTGCGACCACTTCGTCTACCCTGAATACAATATCGGGAATGTGGCAGATCTTTCGATCCGTGATATGGTCGCCTCAGAAGCACAGACGAAATTTGGTGACGACAAGAAGGACACGTTGCCAAAGTACTGTCGCGAATGCGACTTCCGTTTCGCCTGTAACGGCGGGTGTCCAAAACAGCGTTTTGAACGAACGCCTGATGGCGAGGGGGGGTTGAACTATCTATGCAAGGGCTACAAGATGTATTTCGCCCATATTGCCCCCTATATGCAGTTCATGGCCAACGAACTGCGGCAGCAACGTCCAGCCCTCGCGGTGATGGAGTGGGCGCGCCGGCGTGACGAGGCACGAACTCCGAGCAAGGTTCCAGGGCGCAACGACCCGTGTCCCTGTGGCAGTGGTCGCAAATACAAGCGCTGTTGCGGGACAAAGGCAGGTGCTTCGGCCGCTGCGGCGAGCTGAACCTCAACCTTACGCAGTCAGCGGTATCAAACACCCGGGAGAGGGAAGAGGAGATCGATATGATCGACATTCAACTGCAGCGTGAGCAGCAAAAAGCGGTGATCACCGTCGATGGCAAATTGTTCACCGAGTATCGTTACGGGCACTTCACCTGCCGTCCGTGTCTATACCCTGTGCAGACCCCGGCAGGAACCGGCCTGACCCGTCACTATCCCTTTGCCGAAGTTGATGGCGAAAACCAGGATCACTATCACCACCGCAGCATTTATACGGCGCATGGTGAGGTGAATGGCTTCAATCTCTGGGATGAAAATGTGAAGGGTCTTGGCCACGGCTCCATGCTTCAGCGTGGTGAACCTGTCATCGGTCTGGCAAACAATACGGCGCAGATCGATGGCATCGTTGATTGGTACGGGCCGTCGGGGCAGCCGTTGCTGGAAGAGCGTCGCACTCTTCAGATTCGAGCTGAGGACGATCTGCGTATCGTCGACCAGCGCAGTGAACTGCGTGCCGTACATGGCGATGTCACCTTTGGGGATACGAAAGAGGGT
>Ga0233434_1000939_pt1 | contig 30837 bp, 31 predicted proteins | sample SI_122_August201_4_FD_182738 | JGI IMG/M metagenome (GOLD analysis project Ga0233434, IMG submission 182738) | Seawater microbial communities from Saanich Inlet, British Columbia, Canada - SI_122_August2016_120_MG | ecosystem: Environmental > Aquatic > Marine > Inlet | place: Canada: British...
CGCCTTGTCCTGCACTGGATTCGGCATCTTCAGGTAATTGACCTTGATGCCGCGGTATTGGCGCAGATACTGCCAACAGGACATGCCGCCGCCGTGTTCATGGTTCGTCGTCAGGATCTCGTCGCCCGGTTCCAGGTCAAGGCCCGAGGCGATATTGTTCATGCCCTCCGTGCAATTGCGGACCAAACTGACTTCGTTGAGATCGGCGCCAATGAAATCGGCAGCATGTTGGCGAACGTCCTCCATGCCAGCGCCGAGGCCACCCCATGTGTTGTGGTACGGATCGGCCTCGAGTTTTGTCAGTGCTTGTAAGATGCTATCGGTGACAACACGAGGCGACGCACCGATGCTGCCATTGTTCATGTGTACGACGCCATCGCGCATCTGAAATTCAGATCGAACGCGCTGCCAGAACGATGGATCGCTTGTCGGGAACTTTTGCAAATCGTCGGCAAGTAGTTCGACTGGATCCCCACCCGCACGACCTGCTTTCGGCAACAAAGGCAGCACCAGGCCCGAGGCAAGTAGCCCTTTAAAAAAGCTCCGTCGTTCCATCACTTCATCCCTTCCAAATTCACAATGACATCAAAGGCGAATCGACCGATATCCATGTTGGTCCATGATAGCCAGCAAGGTGGCCAACGGCAACCGCAGCCAACCGGTTGTCGTGGATGTCACAACGCCGTTTGTTCTGCATCACCGTAGCGATCCAACGCCGACCAACAGGAGATATCCCATATGCGTACTTCACTACTCACAATCTGTGTAGGCCTCTTCGCTGTCACAGCACTAAGCGCTCAGGAAGCAGTGCCTATCAAGACGCTGCCTTTCAGCGCCACCCGCCAGGCGGGCAATACCCTCTACGTGAGTGGCCAGGTGGCCCGCACGCAAGATGGGGCAGACGTGAAGGAATCTGTCGATGCTGAAACGCGACAGGTTATGGAGAACCTGGGCAGGCATCTGGAAGCCAATGGCTACACCTTCGACGATGTGGTGAGCGCCACGGTGTATCTGCACAGCATTGAAGACTACCACGAGATGAACAAGGCCTATGCATCGTTCTTCAAGAATGGATCTTTCCCGTCGAGAGCGTGCGTTGGTGGGACGGATCTTGTTTTCGATTTCCGTGTCGAAATCAGTGTGATCGCCTACAAGGATGACATGGACTAGAGCGGAATCGGGGGAGCCTTGCGACGTCGCGAGGCTCCCCGCTTGACCCTTGCCTCGCTCCCAACTATCCTGACGTCAGAGCTCAAAGGGAGCCTCCAGTCCGCGGCAAGGGTTAAACCCACCTTCTGCACTACCACATAGACCTTCTTTCAGCCTGACGGAGCGGACACCGGGCGATTACTTGGAAGAGGGTGAAGTATGTCTCGTCACCTCCCGCTCAACCCCCACATTGATGTCTTGAAGAAGCAGGCCAAGGCCCTGCTGAGTGACCACCAGACCGAACAGCCTGAGGCTCTTCGGCGTGTTGCTGCTGTGGTCGACGATCTGCCGCCCGGTGCGGTCCAAGGGTTTTCACTTAGACACGCGCAGCAGGTGCTTGCACGGGAATACGAGTTCTCCAGCTGGCAGGCCCTGGTCGATCACGTGCAGGGCATGTCTGAGCAGGATTGGGCCGTTGGTCGGTTTGCCTTCTACCAGACCCTGGCCGATGACCTGGTAGATTCCTATCGGGCTGGCAATACGTCGACATATGGTGTCCTCGGCGACGAGATGAATCGGCGGATGCAGGCCAAGGTTGATGAGACCGCGGCGGCCCAAGGCGCCATCTGTGCACTGGCCGAGTGTCAGGACTGGGCCGAACTGGGAAGCCTAGCACGAAGCTCGATAGACAACCGTGGTATCGATCGCAAGATGCTGGCCGCCATCGAGCAGATGCACGATCGCTTCGCACAGAATGTCACCGATCGACTCGGTGCCCCCGCAGACGTCGCCTTCATCGACTATACGACAGTCTGCGAGGTCCTCCTTTCTCTGGGCAGGCCAAGCCATTCCTTTCGCTGTGCCGTGCAAGGCACCGACGGTCCCTTTGTCATCGATATGGGCCCCAGACTGGCGCAGGAGCTGGCCGACGATGGTCAACGTGTCGCCGAGCATCTGCTGACGGACCTGCTGTCGATCTGGCCGCAGACGCTGACCTTGCAGAATCCGACGATAGAAGTGTTCTCCGATCCCTTTGCCATGGGCATGGGCAAGCTGTACGACACCTGCGTGCTGACGGGCTATGAAGTCAAAACAGGCGGGGACGCGGGCGGTCTTCTGTCGCTGTGCTACCCGGAGCCGTCGATTGCGGACTTGCTGACCGAACTGGGAGAATGACAGCAGCTGAGCCAGTCAGGCGTGTGTTGACAGACGCATCGCACTTTGGAAATCATACTGAGGGGGCACAGCTGGAGGAGTAGGGACGTGCGCATCATGTCAGTCATCATCATGCCAGGCGCGTTGCTCAGCACGGTCGTGTTGAGTCTCGCCTCGGTGTCAGCGCAGGAGCCGTCTGAGATCACCATTACCACGCCGGCGGGGAGTTGAAGAACGAGGACCCTGAGCGCACAGTCTTCCTGAATGACTACACCATCGACAAATACGAAGTGACCTACCTCCAGCACCGGGCCTGCGTGGAAGCAGGAGCCTGTGACGTGCCGGGTAGAGGAGTCGCGCTGGACAATCATCCGGTCTCTGGCGTGGCCTGGGCAGATGCCAATGCGTATTGCCAGTGGGCCGGGCTGCGGTTGCCGACCGAGGCAGAATGGGAGAAGGCGGCGCGCGGCACGGACGCACGTGACTATCCGTGGGGCGAGGGGATCGACAAGGACAGAGCCAACTACCAGACGCGGGAGCCGGTGACCACACCGGTCGGTAGCTATCCGCACGGCGTGTCGCCGTACGGAGTGCACGATATGGCGGGAAACGTGTGGGAGTGGGTGGGAGACTGGTACCACGAGGATGCCTATGCCAAGAGCAGCCAGTTCGATCCGATCTGGGACACCCCGGAAGACCACCGAATCGTGCGGGGCGGATCGGCCCACAGTGGAGGTCCCGTCCTGAGCACGACCACTCGCTGGCACGGGAAGGGGACCGACGAGACGCCCTGGCTCGGTTTCCGCTGCGCCCGTGATGCGGCGGGAGGGACTCGCTACCCGCATGTGCTCTCGTCAACCGCCGAGGGGTTTCTGGTCGATCAACCGGGACGCCTGGTGGCCGAGATGGAGCTGGCTGAAGCGCTGGACGAGGGAGGGCTCTTCACGCAGCCGCGACTCGATCTGTTGCCGGCCGGCATCGCGACCCAATTGGACATGGTGCAAGTCGAGGGGGGCCAGTACCGGGCGGAGCGATCCGCCACGATAACCCGCAGCGGCCTGTATCGGTTGCCGCTCTACATCCAGGACAACGCCGGCGAGCCGTGCATACTGACCTTCTTCGAGTTGCCCGTCTGGCCGACAGCCGACCTGGCTGTGCTCACCGACGAACTCGCGTCGGGCTGGAGTGTGGTCGAACGCAGGGTTGCGGACACGAATCTGGGACAGACTGATCAGGTGTACACGGGCCGTGCAGCCGGGGGCTTCCTCACCGAGAAGAGCTTTGGCGGGTGGCAGATCAGCTTCCAGGCACCGGAGCCGGTGGATCCCTTTGGATACGTGGTCTTGCGATTGGCAGTTCACCCCGGAGATGTGGTTTTCGCTGATTCGGATCGGCTTACTATCAACACAGTGCCGGGCAGACCCGTCAACCTGCGCGACTATGTTGACTTCGGGCGCCCGGAGTGGCAGGTGGTGGACATTCCACTGGAGGCGTTCAAGCCGGAGGACACCTTCACCACGGTGAGCCTTGCGGGGAACATCGCCGGCACATGGTACCTGGACGACTTGAAGTTGGTGGCAGCAGAGCCACCGGCGTTAACGGCAGTGGTTGAGGAGCGCACAGCCAGCCAGCCATCGCTCTTCAAGCTGTCCCAGAACTACCCCAATCCGTTCAACCCGGAGACGACGATCCGCTTCCATCTGCCGCAGTCACAACAGGTCGAACTGGCGATCTACAACCTGGCAGCGCAGAGGGTGGTGACACTGGTGGAGGGGCATTGTGAGCCTGGGTCGTACTCAGTCATCTGGGATGGTGTGACCGATGCCGGGGTGGAACTGGCGTCGGGGGTGTACTTCTACCGGCTCATGGCAGGGGAGTGGATGGAGACGCGGAAGCTGTTGCTGTTGAGATGAGCAGAGAAACGAGCTAACAAAAAGGGTCCCCAAGCGCCAAGCCTGGGGACCCTTTTTCATCTATTATGGTGGGCGATACTGGAATTGAACCATCAACCGACCTCGTGCATGTCAAACAGCGCAGTATCACGCCGAGTCCTGTTTTCCGTAATCTTAGCCAGTAGACCTAACCTCATACACGACAACGCCTTTCGGGATTCTGCCCCTCTGGCACGGCCATTGCGAGTAACCTGTTGATGGAATCCACGCGATTCCACCCCACGCCCTTCCCTCGTGGGCGCAGCCAACGGTAAGGAGTTCACACTTGATCGGATACCAGCGCGCCAGTGCCAGACTCGGGCTTGTTCTGTGCCTTCTGAGTTCGGTGGAGGCCCAGGAGACGTTCTTCACCGATGTCACCGACGAGGCCATGAGATCGCCCATGATCGCGGCGCGAGGCGTGGCCCTCGGTGATTATGACAACGATGGCTGGACGGACATGTTCCAGGCGGAGGGACTCTTTGGCCTCAGTGCATTCAATAGTGCAAGCGTCCACCGCATCGCTCTGATCCACAATGAGGGGAAACGCTTCGCTGCTCAGAACCAGCTGATTCAGGCGCCTGTGCCCGACATTCACAAGGGAGCCGGGTCCATCTTCGGCGACTACGACAACGATGGTGACCTGGACCTGTTCATCCCGATGGGATCTTACATTGGTACCAACCGCGTGCGCAACGTACTGCTCCGTAATGATAGAGGTGTGTTCTCCGAGGTGACGGCGGAGGCCGGCCTGCACGAGCAGGAGCCCTCCAACAGCGCCATCTGGTTCGACTATGACCTCGACGGGCATCTCGACCTCTACGTCGGTAACTGGAGCAATCACCACACCAGGAATTGGCAAGACCTGGAGACACCGAATCTGACCAACACGCTGTACCGTAATTCGGGGGACGGCACTTTTGTCGATGTCACAGAGGAAGCCGGACTTTACGAGCAGTGGTCGAGCGCAGGCGGGAGCGACGGGGCTACAGTGGCGGCTGACTTCAACGATGACGGCTGGCCCGATCTGTATCTGGGAGTAGGGCAGGCCCCGAACCGACTCTTCCTCAACGACCAGCAAGGAGGTTTCACAGAGCTTGTGAGCGTGGCGGTCGCGGACACGGGACAAGCCAACGGTGTTGCCGTTGGAGACATAGACAACGACGGACATCTGGATCTGTTCCAGACCGCCGGGGGGGATGACGGGACCGGCAGTGACGGGGTTCTCGTGGGGTTCCGATCGGTCATGCTGCTCAACCTCGGAGCGGGCAACATGCTGCAGATCAACGAGGGCGCCGGCCTGACAGACCTGGGCAAGCAGGCCCTGGGCGCTGCTTTTGGAGACTTGGACAATGATGGGGATCTCGACCTGCTGCTGGGTGTCTACGAGGGAGATCCCCTCCGCAAGGGTATCAGGTTGTATCTGAATGACGGGACGGGTGTGTTTACCGATGGTTCATCCCGGTCGGGCATTCGCTTGCCAACAGATCTGATCGATCCCTTCGTCGACCGGGTATGGGGTGTGGGCTTGGTCGACTACGACAATGACGGTTTCCTCGATGCCATGGTGGGGCACAGCGGCGGCTCCTCGGTCGCCCCGTGGGGCAAGGGACTCTTCCGCAACAACGGCAACGACAACCACTATCTGCGGGTGGAGTTGGTCGGCGTGGAGAGCAACCGCACTGGCATCGGGGCGCGGCTGATCGCCACCGCCGGAGGATTGCGACAGATGCGTGAGATTCTGGGCGGCCTGGGTCGCTACCAGAACGAGATGGTGGCGCACTTCGGCCTGGGCGGGCGCATCCAGGTGGACAGACTGGAGATCCGCTGGCCGTCAGGGCAGGTGGATGTGCTGAGCGATATTCCCACCGACCAGAAGATCCGCGTTATCGAGGGACGAGAAGCGTATCACACCGTTCGGCCCTCTGTCTGGGAAGCCGGCGCCCCGCCGGAGTCGGTGGTGGCGGGTACGAGCATCGACCTGAAGGCGACTCTGCGGCCGGCGCTGTTCGAGGAGGGAGCCCAGATCACCCGGGTGACGGCGGACCTGAGTGCCTTCGGCGGGCCCGAGGCCGTGGAGCTGGCAGCGGCGGGGGCGGGCTCCTTTCGCCTGGAGACGGAGTTGATGGTGGACGGTTTGAATGGGCTGCGCATCCTCCCGGTCCTGATCGAGCAATCCACGTCTCTGGGTCCCTACTGGACCCGGCTATCGCGGACGGTCGCGGTGCTGCCGTCAGCAGACCTGACCGTCTTCACAGATGAAGGGACGGGCAACTGGGCGTTGAGCACGACCACGACCTTAGCGGAGATCAATCTGAGCAATCACCCGGACAACGACGGCTTCCCTTCGTGGTCTCCGGACGGAACCAGGATCGCCTTCGTATCGGACCGCGACGGCCCTAATGAGGTGTACGTGATGGGCGCAGACGGAAGCAATCCCATCAATCTGAGCAATCACCCAGCGATAGATGACCATCCTTCGTGGTCGCCGGACGGAACCAGGATCGCCTTTTTTTCGAACCGCGACGGAAATGCCGAGATTTACGTGATGGGCGCAGACGGGAGCAATCCCGTCAATCTGAGCAATCACCCGAATACGGACAGCCGCCCTTCGTGGTCGCCGGACGGGACGCAGATCGCCTTTTTTTCGAACCGCGATGGGAATGCCGAGATTTACGTGATGGGCGCAGACGGGAGCAATCCCGTCAATCTGAGTAACAATCCGGCGTTGGATGTCTCTCCTTCGTGGTCACCGGACGGAACCAGGATCGCCTTCGACTCAGACCGCGGCGATTTTGAGGTGTACGTGATGGGCGCAGACGGGAGCAATCAGGTCAATCTGAGCGAATCGCCCAGCCGTGCCCTCAATTTTGCCGCTCCTTCATGGTCGCCGGACGGGACGAATATCGCCTTTGGGTCGTGGCGCGACGGGAATCTCGAAATTTTCGTGAAGGAAGTAACGGGCGGCATCAACGCTGTGGAGCTGGACCCCGAAGAGGATGGGGTCGTCTACCGAGGCGAGACATCTCTGGCGGTGCGTGCCAACGGAAGGTGGAGCCTGGCCTACGCACCGGCTGTCCCCGCCGGCAACCTGGGGTATGGCAGCCTGCACTTCGCCTTCCACCCCGGCGATGTGAGGGCGGCAGCGGGAGACTTCGTCCGCGTCGCCGTTGATCAGCTGTTGGGACTGCAGGGCGGCGAGGGAGCCGGGAACACATCCAGCCCAGTCAGGGGCGAGCCGGTGGAAATGATCGGCGGGGGCTTGGAGGGCGCAGCCGTGGACCTGGAGGTGCGGGAGTGGCAGATGGTGGAGATTCCCCTGGCGGTCTTCGACCTGAAGGGACCGATCGCCAGGATTCGCTTTACCGGTGACCTCGAAGGCACCTTCTACCTCGATGATATCCGGTTGGTTGCAGCAACACCTCCATCGATCACCGCCGTCACCGAATCCTACGACATCAGCACTCCTGAATCCTTCACCGTGCACCAGAACTACCCCAATCCTTTCAACCCAGAAACGACGATCCGCTTCGATCTGCCCTCGACCGCTGATGTGGATCTGAGCCTCTACAATCTCGCAGGGCAGCGCGTGGCAACGCTTGCCGTTGGCCTACGCGAGGCGGGTAGCTATAGCCTTCGATGGGATGGCAGAGATGACGCGGGAAGGGACTTGGCGTCTGGGATGTACTTCTACCGGCTCACTGCCGGGAATCAGGTTGAGACACGGAAGCTGCTGCTGTTGAGGTGAGCAGAGAAACGAAAAAGCCAATAAAAAGGGTCCCCAAGCGCAAAGCCTGGGGACCCTTTTTCTGCATAATGGTGGGCGATACTGGAATTGAACCATCCACCGACCTCCTGCATGTCAAGCAGGCACTGATACCAGTAAAAACAACAAGTTACAGTCACGTAACCCTTCCGGTAACCCCTCGCTATCTCACCTTCCTGCCTCCCAATTGGCCGAATAACTCCCACTCAACCCTGATCACGTGCGGGATCCAGTAGATGGGCCACTTCTGCGAAAAACCTGCCACAGGTAAACGAACCTGGCTTACGTGGTTGCCGTTATGGAGGGCCTTGCACGTCTTCACGCTGACGCCGGGCCAGTATTTTTGCAGCAGGTCCTTTCTGCTGATGAGTCCCGTGCCGCCGAAGTCGCTGATACGAGATCGGTAGTACTGTTCCCAGGGCGGCTTGGAATCCAATAGATCGATTTTGGGGACAGCTACGTTCACGATAGACTCCGAGTAGAGTATGCGTTTCCATCCAGACGACCTGTTCCAGGTGCCCATGGATGGCGGCAGCCCTGTACGCGCTGTTTCAGGCTTACATAGCTCTCGCTACGTCCTAAGAGTCGAAGAAGAAGAAGAAAGACTGAGGGAGCGAAAAGAGAGGAGGAGAACTGATTTCATCTTCTATCAACTCTTCCTCTGTTGTTGTCTGTGGGAAGAGGCGCCCCGGGGTGGTTTCGGGACGCCTCTTGTCCGTCTTACGCTGCTACCGCTGCTGTCGCAGCGTGTTTGATGGGAAATGTGATGCTTGTGGCTGTGCTGTCGTAGCAGATTCCGCATCTTGCGCAGGCTTGTTGTGTGGGTAGTCCGGTGTATTTGGGGCAGAGCAGTCCGCTTCTGTCTTCCTGCATTCGTGCGGTTTTCGTCCATCGGTGCTGTCGTTTTGCTGCCCGTGCTTCGACTTCGTTGATCGTGTCCGTGGATAGCCACACGGTGAGGTTGCCTGGTGCGGGGCGGAGTTGTTCGAGTAGATGGAAGCTTCTGGTGTAGAGCCAGCAGGTGGTAGCTGGTCGTTTTTCGCACGCGGTTCGTACGGCTCGTGCATGGGTTTCGCTGATGAGGTCTCCTGCCCATTGGAATCTGAAGATGGATCCTCGAGTTCGTAGTTGTCTGTATAGCGTTGTCTGTTCTCGTGCCTCGATCTGTTTCCTTCGTTTGAATTGCTTGGTCGCGCGGTCGATGAGTCGTAGCAGGTCGCTGGTGAGTCCTCGTTCGTCTCCCTCGTTGCAGTATCCGTTCAGCAATGCCGTGTTTCTTTGAAGCCGTTGTTTGACGGTTGGCATTCTGCTTCTTCCGTGTCGTGCGTAGCAGACGTCGGCGCATCCTCCGGTTCCGTGGGTGGCTCCTGGGCATGTCTCAAGGGGTAGAAAGCCGATGCTGTTTTCGTGTCCTTTGAATTGGGCCACGGCGCTCACGCTTGATGCTTCCAGTCGTTCCTGGTTCTGTGTCATCTCTTTCTTCTCGTTTCTGAAACGAGAAAAGGGGCTCCTCCAAGACATGGTGTGCCCTGGGGAAGCCCCTCTTCTCCGACCGCTGTGGCGGTCGATATGGTGTGTTTGAGTTAGTTCATGCGGCCTTTGCTGCTTGCTCCTGGCGTTGGATGATGAGGTTGAGCACCTGTTGTACTTGGTCGAGGACGCTCAGGCACGCTTTGTGTGTGTCTTTACCAGCACGCTGGGCATAGGCGTTGATGTACTGGTAGGCTCGGCCGTCCTGAGGCTGTCGTCCGTACAGGTGCATGAGAGTGGCGGCGCTGAGTTCAGCGACGATTTCCTGATCCCATTGTTGCCCGCTTTGGAGTTTGCCGTTGATGCGTTCGTGTGCGGCGTGGGCGAGTTCGTGGAAGAAGACGTCTTCATCGTGCGTACACAGGACGATCTCTTTACTTGTGGGTGCGAAGTAGCCGTAGTAGTCGGCTTTGCTGGGTGCATAGCGCACGTTGACGCCCCAGTCTTCGGCGACATTGACCAGTGGTGGTGGGCTGCTGGGTTGGATGGGTGGGTAGTCGAGGTCTTTTCCGGTGGTGTCTTCGACTCTGAAGACGGGGATGGCTTTGAAACCAGTGATGATGAACTGTTCCTCTGCTTCTCCTCTGTCGTTTTCCTCGGTTTTCTTGATGGTCATGGGTCCGAGGATGTAGATGGCTTTGCTGCCTTTCTTTGGCCATCGTCCGGTGTTTTTCCATTGTCGGATGCCGCGTGCGTCGTTTGTCTCTGATAGGAATACGAGTAGCTGGTTGTTGAAGCTCCATTGGTGGCAGGGGACATTGATGGGTGGGATGCACGTGCGTGCCAGGGCAGTTGGTACGGTCCCTTGTTCGAATGCGCTGAGCAGTTGTTGCAGTACGTCTTGTGCTTTCTGTGTGGTCTTCATCGTCTGATAACTCCTGGTTTTTGGTAGATCTCAATCCCCCTTGCTTGGTTGGGGGGTGATGATCTTTTTGAAGTTTTAGGCACAAAAAAACCCGTCGACGCTGTGTGGTCGGCAGGGCAGTGTGGAGTAGGTCGCCAGCTAACGCAGGCTTACATGAGTCCTTGCTCCTTCAGGCTGATATAGTTGTCGTGGCTGATGATGATGTGGTCGAGGATGTCGATGCCGATGATTTCTCCCGCCTTCTGTAGTCGTTGTGTGACGTCGAGGTCCTCTCTACTGGGTGTGGTATCTCCTGAGGGGTGGTTGTGGGCGATGATGACGCTGGCGGCGGTATGCTCGATGGCGAGTTGAAAGACTTCGCGTGGGTGTACGATGCTTGCTGAAAGCGTGCCGATGCTGATGGTCTCGTGATGGATGACCTGGTTTCGGGCGTTGAGGCACAGGACCTGGAAGTGCTCCTTTTTCTGGTCGCGGATCTGACTGAGGTGGGCGAGTGTGTCGACTGGGCTCGCGATCGAGGGTTTGGCGCCGTAGTGCTTGCTCAGGGCTCGTCGTGATAGTTCGATGGCGGCGACGATTCGAGCGGCCTGGCGTGGAGTGACATGATCCTTGAGTTCTTGTAGCGGTAGGAACAGCAGATCAACGCTCTGGTTTTCGAGGAGCTTCTTGGCCTGATCTGTTGGTATTGTGAGCAGGAGGCTGAGTAGTTCAGCGGATCGCAGGTGCTGTGGGCCGTGTTCGTCCAGTCTTGCTTGTGGGTTCTCGCGCGTGAGGAATTCGGGCAGTGCTTCTTGCACGTAGGTGGGTTGCATGTTCATGACTCCGGACTGTTGGGATGAAATGAAAAAACCCCGCCGGGATTGCTCCTGACAGGGTTTTGCGGTGTTGCCTTGTGGCAGAAAGAGTGGTCTAGTTGAATCTCCCTTCGCGGTGTGTTATCGCGGGAATCGGGTGAATTCGGTCATCTCAGCCGTTGGTTGAGATTGTACGGCGCTGGTTGGCGCACTTTGGGTACAGGATGGAATCAGTGGGGTCTCGGGGCTCGACTCTGCATAGGCAGGGGAGGCTTGGATCCGAGACTTTCTTGATTCTTTTTGTGAGAGGAAAGATCGAGATCCTACTGGTGGATCTCGAGGTATGCTTGGTGGTGGGGGTATTTCATTTCCTCTTGCTGCAACATGAGATGGTCAAGCTTCTCATTGATCTGTTGCAGCAATTGGAGGGTTTGGTCGGTTGTCATGTCCCTAGGTAGGATGCCTGGCTTGATAAACCTTTCGGTTGTTTCACCACTACTCAGTAGCAGGAAAAACCGGAATGTTTATAAGCGATGACTACTCAGCAGTGGTCATGAACTACACAGATCCCTACTACGATATTTCCTACGCACACAGCAGACCGGTGAAATACATCACACCTGTCACATCCATGCTAGAAGACCAACTACAAGACCCAGGATTCGAGGCCGCCAGTCTGCTATTCGAAGATCGCCTCAGACAGCACGGAAATCGGGTCCAGCTGCTCAACACGCAACTGGCAGAAAGAGATCAAATCGGACAAGAACACATCGACGAGATCAACAAAGCAGCAATGAAATGCAGTGGCTACTTAGAATCGCTCAACGATCGCCAATTCCCATTCGCCGAACCAGCTGTCGAGTCAAAAAGACAGATGTTGGCGAGAATGCTACTGGAGCTGGAGGGGCAGAAACGCCAGGAAGTCAGCAAGTGCTGGGCGGACAAAGCGAAGCTTCAAACAGAAACGCTCGAAGCGACCGTGGACTACGAGGGTAGCGTCAGGAAACACCGACAACTGACGACATGGTAGGCGAAGACAAGAAGATCCACGGAAGCTGACTGAAAACAGCAAGTGCATCCATGATCTCTCAACGCCCGTCGGCAACTCTGTTGCCATGCGAGTACGTCCAGAACTGTGGACGTCATGATTTGTTCATGTAACACCTGCCTACGCGGATCTATCCAGTGCTACTTGACCGGGTCCGTTCCGTGAGCGTTGGTTCGCATTGCGGGTGAGGATGGGGAGAACTGTGCCACACTTGGATGTCCCCAATTCCACACCATGTATCGCTATCGGAGGCGTGGTGTGGACGTGATGGCGGAGTTTTCGTTGTTGTCGCGGGACTCAGAGTGTTCCAGGAGATTTGGGGGGAGATTTGCTACGGTGTCCATTTGGGAGGTCCCTGTATGAGGACTTCATAGATAGTGATTCTTACCAGAGCATGCTTCACCTGCCGCTCTGCGACGCAGAACCGACGATCATGTATTACGTCCACGATGGCCGGAATGCCTGGCATACCACCTGGGTTCAGAGATACTTCCCAGCGAACTTCGCGGGCACATGGGTTGACGCTCGTAACTCCGTTGAGCCCCGAAGGGTTCAGGGATCGAAGTGGTGGATCTATCAGATGCCGTGCCTCGGACTGAGATTTCCTGGATGGGATGTCTTGGTCTCCGAACTGAACTGCCAAGAGATTCTAAAGGGCTGTGTAGATGTAGAGTGGAACGGACCTTTCCTGCCTCAAGTTGTGGAGGCTCTACGGGAATGTGAGTTCTGGCACAAGGCTGTGGTAATGGTGCAGCCCTCCCGGAGGCTCAAGCCCATTGGGATACCCCTCAGGGGACACGCCTCAGTTTCGAGAGGCGGAGAGGAACCACTCGAGTGGACGCATGTTCCTGGCGGTGACTACTCCAGGCGCTTCGTAGAAAGCGTCAGCGAACGGCTGAGAGAGAGGATGAAGCATACTCCCTATCTCGGTGCAGTTCTCAAAGACACACATAGCGGGTTGGTTGAAGTCATCGATCTTCTACAGTGCTCCGCTTTGGGCCAGATGGGCGTCGAGAGGGGCGCCTCGCTCAGATGGGCAGCGGCGCTCGCTAACCAAGGTCGTCTGATCGACGGGCTTACCACGCAGGCGACCGTTGGCGCCAGTGCAGATGTCATTGCGACGCTCGAAGGCCGCGAGATCGAGATTGACTTACGGATTCCATCTCTCTGGGATGCAACTCAGTTGTGCAGGGGATCTTGGCCAAGCAGCCCCTGCGCGGTTGGATAGCACTTAGAATTCCCATAGCACGTGCGAACAATAAGATGTGTTGTAGCAACGACGGACTGTCAGTGGCATTCAGGTTGACGGTGTTTGCCTTTCTCGTTCTGCTGGTAAGGAGATTGGTAACTCTGTCCGCGGCTCAACTCTGCGCTATCGTAATGACAGTTGTATCTGGATCGAAATAGGAGGCCAATCTGATGGCAGGAGCGGTGCTGTCGGCCGGGACCAAGGTGAAGCATGGGACGCTGTCGTCATACTTAGGAGCAGTCCTTGAACAGGGCATTGGTGTCGGGCGAGCGCGAGATGTGATTCGGGACGAGATCGAGGAGCAACCCAAGGTACAAGCTGTATACGTCGCGACCCTGGGTGCGTACGTCGGGGCCTACCGAAGTTTCGCCGCTAGTCACTTCAGATGGTTTTCGACTCAAGATGGAAACAATCCTATCCCAGTTGTACTGAACATCACGCTCGGAGAGGACTGTACATTCATTGCTGATGAAGACTTCGTGGCATTAGAAGCTGACGGCTCAGTGAAAACTGACAGTCTCGAGACGCGAGCAGCTGATGTCTGGGATAGATTCGGGTCTGCAGCCCTCACGAGGCCAGGCGGTATCCCTCCGGACTGGATCGACTCCTTTGAATACCCTCAACTGTGTGACAAGGCGACTATCGACAGAGGAGGCAGGCCAGCCTACAAGTTCTGGAAGGACGTCGACCTCTTTGTGTTCTCAATGGGGATGCCACACATGCCCCACCCACTAGAGTCGTGGCAAGACCAGGCCTGCAAATGGAAAGATGAAGACAAGCTCGACTTCTCGTGCTTGAGCAATCGCGAGAGGTTTTCGAAGGCCGGTATGGCAAGATTCAAGGAACTGTCCTTCATCCGTGACCGAGCTCGTAGGCAGAGGTACTGTGTGTCTCTGGAGTCGGCTGTATCAATGGAGATTCGCGAGGCCGGTCTGCAAGGTCCCGAGTCTTCAATGGAAGTGTACGAGCGGCTCAAGCAAGAGGATACCGGCCCGTCGTAGCGTATTCGAGCAACTCCTCTATTTAGGAGCTGGTAAGCGGATGCGCCCATCTGATTTAAGTTGGCGGGCACAGATGGCTTGGGATCGAGAAAGCCGTCAAGCTGTGAAGCGACAATATGTCTTGGAGCAGCGACGGACCAACGGGGATTCCGGTTTCATGCTTAGCCTTCCCGTTCGCGTTGGACCAAAGCACACGGGAAGTCTGTCCACGGCTCATTACTGTGTTAGGCTCTTCTGATGACGAGAGTGTTAGAGAACGAAGGAAGAGACACCGTAGAGACCGTCACCGCCGCGATTAGGTCTGACCACCTTCGTCCGATCAGGGACTTCATGGAACGCGCGCCCCAGCTGCACGCGCTTGGAATCCCAGTTCAGCTCCGGGTGGTTCTAGACGCTAACGCCGTGTTCCAAGATCTGATCTGGTTGACGAAGAGTAGAAGAAATCCCGCAGCAAGGACCCGACTTCAAGAACTCATCGACAACGGTACAGTGTTGGCTTTTGCTCCCAACTTCTTGGATGACGAGGTGCGAGAGCATGCAGAAAGATTGGCTCCTGGGTCCGAGGTCGGTCTCGATACGTATCTCTCTGCTTGGGAGGCGTACAAGAACAGGATCATCTTCGTGCCAACCCAGGAGGAAGATGAGGACGCCGTTGATCCCGATGACGTTGCTTACATCGAGGCTTACCACGCAGTGGGAGCTCACGCGATATATAGTAACGATATCGATGTTCGGGAGATGGGAGCCAAGACGATCGATAAGGAGGTCGTCTTATCATTGTTCTTGTATTCCCGATCGGCGAGCCATTGTTATTCGATCTCGTTCGCTGGCACAATCGCCACTGTAGTCACTTGGCAGATGCTACTAGCCGTTGTTCGGGGCTTGATTGGATTGATCGCTTTTCTAAGAGCCATGCCACCTTGGCTAAAAGCAATGGCAATCGGATCTTGCCTGATCGCCCTTTCGCGACCCGAAGTCAGAGCATGGGTTTTGGAACGAGGTCGAGCCGCAGTTGACTCGAGCGCACCTGTCGTCAAAGCTGGATTGGAGATCGCATCTGAGCTAGGGGTCGAGGCACTCAGGAAGGCAGAGGAGAGCCGAAACGCGGTCGCCAGCATCAACAGAGATGTGGGACGAAGAGTTCCTCTAAGGGTATACCTGAGGGTAGTCTGTCTGGTTGACTCAAAGCCTCGGACTGTCGACGAGCTGTCAACTATGGTCATTGCCAAGGGCTACGAAACCAACAACAAGACATTCGCTCAATACGTGCGCAGAGTGCTCCACTCGGTCGATGGGTTCGTCGAGGTTGAGGGAAAGTGGACGGTAGAGGCGTGAAACCACATGCTAAAGCAACCGAGTTGATGATAACACATCTGAAGCTGGGACGGTTCGAAACGCATTGGCATCATGCAGCTGACGATTTTGACGGTGAATCAGAGCTCCGGCGCTGTCCTATTTCCTGATCGGTCGATCAATGCAAACAATGTGTCTGGCCGTAGATGTAGCGGCGAGGATGCAGCTTTTTTCGGGCCAGACTTCGAACCTCCTACATATCTGATTCGCTTGGCTGCAGGGGGTTTCATGCTTACCGGGACGAGGTACACTCGGGCATGCCTATGCCTACTTCGAAGGCGGCCCCGAAGGGAAGTTTGCAGGAGACACTTCGGCGATCACTACGAGGCGATTGTAAAGTATAGTCTGGGGAAGCCATGGTAATGTGGCACTCAGTGCAATCAGATAGCACAGGATCTGACGGATCAGTAGGGATTAAGGGGCTTGTTTTGGTGGTTCACCTTGCCATTTCGCTGCTTCTTAGTCGGCAGTGAGTCTGTCCGCAGCTCATCTTCGCGTTGGACGGAAAAGAGAGACGAACTAGTGCCCGATCTGCTGCGCTCGCCTCAGATTGCGTCATTCGTACCCGCAGGAGTTCTCTTCCACGACTCTGAAGCTACCGCAAAGTCTCTGGTGGCGATACTCAGCTCAATGGACAGATCGGCTTGTATTCTCATGTGTGGTCGACTAAGTCACATCCTAAGCGGTGGATTCGAATGTGAACTGCTGGAGCGCCACGAACGGGCCGCAATGATGGTTCTCAGCCCTGCTCAGGTAAAGAAGGTCAACCAATACCATCGAGAGCAGAGGGCCGCGGGACCTCCCGTAGTCTTCTTCCGGGCCCAGTTGTTGGAGCTTGCACGTTGGGCCGCTGAGTACGCACCTGATGGCACCGCGTCATCCTTGGACTTCGGACCTGGGTTCAAACAGTGCTTCCTCAAAGCCGCTATGATGGCAGGAGAGCTTTGGTCCAAGTGGGCATTTCGAAGCGACTTCGGATCTACAGGAAACCGTAACGAGGATCGTGAGCGGGCCCTTCCGTCGTTTCGCTTGGGGACTGGGGCAGCAGCTGAAGCACCAGGCCTATCGCGCATCATCGGACGAGCTAGTTTGATAGTTGGACGGCATCTGGTCGATGTCCGAGGCTCCTTCGTAGACGAATTTGCGCAGGCGACGGGGTTATCGGTACAAGACTACCTCGCCTATATGGCCTGCATCCTCATGCAATATCAGAAGATCGATCAGCCCTTCTTATTCGAAGTAGAAGCCTTCGGTGCACAGACGCAGCACCACAAGGAGCTGGGCCAATTCCTCGAGCTTGTCTCTCAGACACCGGACGACATGAAGCGCAGTCTTTGGACGGATGATCAGAGGAAGGCAGTCGATGGCGGCGCGAATGCCGCTTGGGATCCCAAATCCCTAATCGAGAGACCCGTGATCACGACAAGGTTCGGCATAGGTGTCGTGATCGATCCAGTTCTCTTCGCGGATGCGTTCATGTGTGGTCCGCTGTTCAGATGCATACCAGTTGTCGAGAGCGTCAATGGCCTGTTCGGCGACTACGGGATCGCACTTGAGCGTTACTGCCAGACACTACTCCGCCGAATGTATCCGGAAACGCAGAGCTTGGTGCGACGCCTAGAAACGAACCTGGTTGTCCCTGGGACTGTATATGAAGTTGATGCACTTGTCTCCTGTGACCCAGATTTCGTTGTAGTTGAGTGTAAGGCTGCGTTTGCTGTACATGCTGCCACCATCTCAAGCTCTCCGGACGCATATCGTGAGTTCCTGCTGAAAAAGTACGGCGTTTCAAAGGGATCTGAGAGGGACCGCAAGATCAAGGGAGTTGGGCAACTTGCCAGGGTCATCCGCCTTGGTGTCGAGCGCAAGATCTTTGGAGATGGGCCGAGTTCTTCTTCGCCTCAGATACTTCCGGTACTTCTCGTGCAAGACGAGTCAATGACTGCAGCTGGTCACGCCCGCTTCCTTAGTGAGGCCTTCAGGGACGCAATTGATGGCGTGGTTGGCTCAGGGTTGGATGCACGCCTGGGTGACTTCCACGTACACCCGTTGATCGTGATGACCGTTGGGGACTTGGAAAACCTCGAGACCTCCAGCGAGCACTTCGCTATGGCCGATATCCTTAGAGACTACTCAAACCATCATTCGGACAGGAACATCTCATTGCACGACTACATGGCGACATCTCGCTACTCAGGTTCGCTGTTGCACAGCAGATCACTGGCAGAGGCAGGCATGGAAGTACTCAGGAGAGTAGAAACTGAGGTCTTTGGACTGCAGGGAACCACATAAGAAGCGACCGGGCTCAAGTAGAGTAGCCCCGGGTTGCTCTGTGGTAAGTAGGAGCCACGTCCAACATGGGCATGCACCCGGCATGCTTCTCTCAAGTGTGCTGTGTCTTGCCCAGAAGGTTCAGGCATCGATGCCCGGATCTGCGGATTCCTTCTTCATCGCCTTCGAAGATGCTCTGATCGTTAGGGACGGAGAGCAACAGTGCGTCTAATCTCATGACCAGTGATGCTTCTTGTTCCTCCCAATGCAGCCAGGGGAGAACCGCTGTCATTCTGAGCGAGCAGTACCTCCACGAGTCGCCTAACATGTCATCATAGGAAAGACACGCCCGATTAACCTGATGACGTACCGATGATATGGTCATCGCTCCGATCGGCGTGCACACTCCACGCTTAGGCGGGGATCTCCGGAGAGGCCAGCTTCACGTAGGTCCTTGCTGATCTTTGCTTCAACAGATTCTGTTGTTGCGATGATGATGATGTGATGAAAGCCTGCGGTTATGAACTTCTGGGCGTTTCCTACTGGGTCGGAGCGTCCGGTTTCAATCTCTATGGCGATGCGGTCGTCACCTTCTGCGACCAGGTCGATGCTTTTGCCACCGCCTATGGGCATCTCTTTGGTGACTTGATAGCCTCTTTTCAGGTAGTATTCGGCGTATCGATGTTTCCAGTATTCGTGTATTGCTCCTCCTTGACGTTCTTCTGGCTCGCGGATTCCTAACGTCTCTCGTGCCCTTTTTGTTGGTTCGAGTATGGTTGTTTTTCCACTGCGTGTCGGGATTTCATGAGGAGTCACGAGTCCTTGTTCAAGGAGAGTGTTTTTGATGGCTGTTCCTCTTCTTCGACTCATCTTGAGTCGTCTGTAGCGTTCTACGACGCCTACATATTGATGCTCCATGATGTCTTGGAGTAGCAGTGTTTCTTCCTCTGTGATTTTCCGCTGGGTATCGATGCGTGGAATCGGCTTCTGTTCTGCGATTTCCTCCATCTCGTCGTGAGAATGGGTGGAATGGGGTCTCATGAGTTCCCGGATCAGTGGGTCGGTTGCTGAGCCTTTGGTGATGGCCAGGTGGGGAATCTTGATGGTGAATGCTTGTGACCATCGTCCCTGGAGTTTGACTACGGCTTCTCCTACGTCGAGTCGTCCGATGATCTTCTTGTGATCGCTGTCGAGTAGCATGGCGCTGCCTGCTGAGTTCACATCCTTGGCGTCTTTCAGATTTAGTGCGACTGTACACCACGTGTTCGCCCTGGCTGGTAGTGATAGCAGGCTTGGGCATTGGTCGATGATGATGACGGCTTCGCCAAGCTCTCGGATTTCCCTGATGATGACGTCGGTGATCGCTTCTCCGCCGACGAGGTCAGACTTGCTCTTGCCGATCACGTGATGCGCTTCCTCTAAAAAAATCGCGTGGTCGAACTGTTCTCTGACGCCTCCAGGTGTGGAGAGCCGATAGTGGTGAATCCAGAGCAGCAGGCTTTCGACGAGGAAGATCTTGTCCGTGTTCGTGAGTGCGTCTAACTCGAGCACGACAGGTTCGTGCAGTAGCTGAGCCAGGTCGTTAGGCTGTCGCGCACTGAAGACGTTGCCGGTCTCGCCAAACGTGAGCGCGCCAAGGGCTCGTAGTGTGCTGCTCATCCATCCTGCCTCTCGGCCTTTGGCAGGCATCTCCTGAATCACCAGCAGTACATCTTTGAGTGTAGGATAGCGCTCCGGCACGCCATCGTAGAGCCCAAAGGCCCGATACGTCTGATCCAGAGCTTTCTGGAGTAGAAACATGACACCCTCTCCAACAAACGTCGCGTGTGCGATGATTTCGATGAGTTTCCGAAGCCACGCTTCAGCAGGTGTGCCTGGCGGTGGGATAAGTGGGTTAAAACGGAAGGGGGCGACATCTCGCCCGGGTGTGAAGACCTTGATGTGGCGCCCGAACGGTTCCATCACCAAGTCGCGATAGTTCCGTTTCCAGTCCAGGACGAGAAACGGCTTGTTTTTATCGAGTAAGGACTTGATCAGATAGAGGCTGAGATTTGTCTTTCCAGACCCACTGGCTCCGACGATGAGCATGTGTTTGATCCAGTCATCCTCGCGAAGGCCAAACGAGTAGAGCGGCTTATCTGCGTAGGTGACGGTGCCGATGGGGTACTCGCCAGCGGCTTGTTCCGGCGGTGGGGGCGTTAGTGGAGAGCCATGATCCTCATGCAGAGGGAAAGCACGTGCATAGAGAATCTGCAGCGCTTGCTCTATCTCTCTCTTGCCATCGGCATCCTCGGCAAGGAATGCGAGATACAACCGATCGATCCTGGTTCCGTGCAGGGGGCGCAGTTGTCGAACGAGATCTTCAATACTTCGCGTCGACCATCACCTCGTGCTGTCCCCGAGCTTTCTCATACTGGTCGGCGACCATCTCGTCGGTGGGGCGGCAATAGACCATCGTCGCATCCAGCGTCTTGTGGCCGACCTGCCGCTGTACGATGGGTACAGGAATCTTGTATTCGTGGATCGCGTGCATGATATGACTGTGCCGCAGACTGTGTACCGACAGTGTATGCAGGGACCGTCCTTGTGAATCCTGGCCGTAGGAACGATCCAGGCCAGCTTTCAATGAGTAGCGTCGGAAGATCTGACGCACACGGTTCGGCGTCATCCCTGGCGTGCGTAGATCGATCGAACGAAACAAGCAAGAAGTAGGATTTCGGACGCGGCCGCTTCGCCGGCCGATACGTCCTTCGCGACGCAGGTGCTCGCGCAGGTCGTTCATAAGCTCGCGAGGTACGTGGCTGGTGCGTTCGTGCCCCGTCTTGGTATGAGCGGCCGGAAATAGGATCGTGCTTTGATCGAAGTCCACGTGCCCGAGCTGGATATTTGTGAACTCGCTTACCCGGCAGCCGAGTTCGTAGATGAGGCGAAGCATGAGCTTATGCTCGTAGCAATCAACCGCGCTGAGCAGCCTCCGCCACTGCTGCAAGGTCATGAAGCGGATGATCTGCGTTCCGCCCCGTGATCTTCCTGAATGTTTCACATTTCCCATATAAGCACTGGGTGACACGGCTGATTTAAGAAGCTTTCGGTCCGCAATTGGTGAAAGGCTTCACACTCTGGGAGAAATGTGAAAATAGGGGACACGAGACCCAGGGGCTCGAAAGTGAGAAGTCATCCCGGGTTGCCAAGTTCTTTGTGGGTCACTTTAACGTGGTACTCTTGGCACAGGCGTTCGATGTGTTCCAATATGAACTCCTGTGCTTCCTGGTCCTCGATAGTTCTGTAGAGATCGATCATTGGTGAGAGTGCCTCTGGCCCTCGTGCACTTGTGACCGCATTGGCCCATTCATCGAAGTCTCTACGGATCAGTCCAATGACTGCCATTCTTGCACGCTCAGATCCCAAGTTCTGCGCCCACGTCAGCCAGTCGCCAGCACGCCCGGCTTGCCTGCTGTCTGTGGACTTCGATTCTCCAATAAGCACGTCAATGCTGCGCGCAGTCTGCAACCTCGACAAAGATTGCATGGCATTCATGCGTACATCCAAGTTGCTGTCCTGTACGAGGCTGATCAGAGCGGATTCAGCGATCTCGCTACCAGGAATGTTGAGGGCACTGGATAGTGTCTTCCGGTCACTCTCGTCACTGGAATCAATGAGGTTTACCAATGCTCTGACCGCTGCTTGGCTTCCTGAGTTTCCCAACACGTACATGACCCGATGGCGAACGTCTGGGTCGAAGTCATTGAGCATCTCAATCAGCTCCCGGACGACCTCCGAGTTGACGATGTAGTCAATGGCGTCGAGTGCTGATATTCTGATCTCGGGGTCCTCGCTGTGGAGGAACTTCTGGAGGTCATCACGGTCGTCTTCAGTCGGTACTCTCAGTCCAAATAGGGCGGCCGATAACCACAGTTTTGGATTTTCCTGCCCCGCCTGCCTGAGTTTCTCCTGGAACTCTTCGTCAAGCAGGGGGCTTTCCCTGTTGCGAAGTGCACTTGCCGCAGCGCGCCTTACTTGCAGACTCTCATCTCCTAGGGCGGGGATGATTCTATCGGTGTCAGGACATTCCGAATATGCCCAAGTTGCATCAAGTGTGGCGGCCCGCACGATCGGGTCAGGATGTCTCAGGAATGACTCAAGCGCATTGAGACACTCATCGAATCCTGCGGCAGATGCTAGAGCATGGAGAGTATCTGGCGACGGCAATACGAGTCCGTCTGTCATCAGTTCGTGCAAGGCAACGGTCGAGTCCTGGCCACCGACGGTTGCCAGCTTCTCGATAACCAGATACTGCCAGTCAGCATCGTCTGACGGGATTTCCGAAATCAATGCGTCCACTGCTTGGGGGGCCGGGTAGTAGCCACAGGCCACAAGTGCTGATTTCCTTACTCGTTTGTCCTTCAACAGTGTGCGCACTACTTCGAAGGACGCCGGGGGGCGTAGCGTCCATGCTAAGGATCTTCGCTTCTCTTGGTCATCGGTAGCGATGATGTGGTCAACCAGTGCTTGGCATGCGGAATGCGAACCCGATCTGCCGATGATCTCTGCCGCGAGTCCAGCCACATGGAGACTGCAATGGTCGAGTGAATTGACGAGTTTGTCAGCGATCTTCTTGATCGCGGCATCAGCTTCCAGGCGGCTAAGAGCACGCATCGCCACCTGTATGTCTTCATCAACAGCCAAGCGCAACAGCGCTTCAATACCGCTCTCGCAGTCAGTTGGCATCGATTCGACCGCTCGCAAGCGCGTCGAGGCATTGGCAGCGTTGCACGCCTTTGCAAGGTCCAACACTTCCTTGTGCGGATCGATCGCAGGCACATCAATGCCGATGGCACGATCCTCTTCATGCGGGTCATTGTTCACACGAGTTATGCCCAGTCCAATCGTGTCCTCTGAGTCCGAAAGGTGTGTGCGGAAACTCTCCAGGAGCTCCTTGTGTCGAAGTGAGGACGCTACTTGGATGGCAGCGTCAATACATGCTGAAATTTGTACAATCTTGTTCTCGTCCACATGACAAACGGTCAAGAGATTGATGGCGAGCACAAGATTGCAATGGAAGAAGGCGTCATCGGACGCCAATGCCAGTTCGACAATCACCTGCTCAACGTTCGTCTCCCGAGCGGCCCACAGACGCATGGCCTGTTGCCAAGTATGGTCAAAGATTTCGTCGGGATGGTTCGCCAGGTCAATGATGAGATCACGGCCATCCGGATCTGTCACCAAGTGACACGCCAGGTAGAATTGCTCAAACACCTCATGCTCGAACCGGTAAAATCGCCGATCGGGTGTCAGCTGTACCAACCCACTGCGCACAACGTCGTCGACGATATCTTTTAGTCTCATAGGGGTTAGCACGACGCCATCCTCACCAGCGGCCACAACAATCGACGCATGTAAGTGAGACAGGCACTCCGATTGACCCATCAGACCATCGGTAACCGAGGAACGCATGGACAGGGCAAGCGACCCGAGCGCCTGTGTCTTCCACGCGACACCGCCAACACTCCTGGTGGCGATCTCGATGGAGGAGAGCCGTTCCTGTTGGTACGCCTCAAGCAGCGCATACCGATCCGCATCGGCGGATCCTGCGGCACGCACCCGAGAGATCACGTCGATCCAAATAGGTGTTCTGGCGATGTCAGCCTCAACCTCGGACAACTCACTGCTTCCACCGTCAACGAGAAAGGACTCAACTTGCTGCACCGTTAACGGCTCAAGTGCCCAGCGCTGACAGCCTGGTATGGGTACTTGCACTGTATCGATTCGATCCTGAGCGATCACGACCAAACAGCTAGTACGCTGATCAGGCTGCGCCATATAGCCATTGATCGCGGCCAAGGCGCGATCGACTCCAAAAGCCTTGTCGAGGTGATCGAACAACAGCAGTAATGGACGGGTCACCCTAGACGGTAAATCAAACCCCATGTTCGACGATTTGTACCGCCGCGCCTGGCTGATCACATGATTGCACAGCTCAGTCAGATCAGGACTTAGACCATGTAGATCGACGTAGACTGGAATCATCCCCTGACCGATGGCATGCAAGGCAAGCTCATCGATAAAAGTCGTCTTCCCCAGGCCCGGACCACCAAACAGCATCGACCGACTCGATCTCGAAAGGAGACCAGCAGCACCGATCAACTCCCCGTGATCTGTCTCGTCATCGCGGGGCAGGTCAAGACGCGACACGCAGCGTGTCTGAAACGTCACGATCCTGCTCTCCAACCACGACCTGAGCTGAGCCACATACTCATCGATTTCCCGTACATCGCTTGCCAGGGAAATTGACGGTACACCACGCGGGGCCTTCGACTCATCATCTGTCGCGATGGATCGTGCTTTCCTGACAGGCTTCTTGCTGGAGAGCTTCTTCTCGGCCTCAGCACCAGAAAGAAGGATGTAAGCCTTACCCCGCTTTGATATGAAAACGGGACACAACTCGCCGTCGGCGGCTAGCTCTCCGCAGTCGTACGCCGAACGGATCTTGCGATTGATCCGATGGACCAGGGACCTCCAACTCGACAGATGATTGGCAGGCTCCGTGCTGTTGCCATGCACCATAGGCGTGGCCGAGAGCTTGTCGACGATCTCCTGAAATCCTGCAGGCCGCCCCTGGCTGGCGCAGGCCCCGACAATCTCAAAAAACTCCCATCCCAACTCGCCCTCTTTGATCAGAAAGCGTCTGAGCCTTCGAAGTTGCGGCACGGTCAGGCGATCTGGAGTAGGCATACCAGGACTAATTCCTCAGAACGCGAGTACGAAAACGAGTACGCAATCAACCACCAGGGTGACATCCGATCCATGATGCGGCAAGTGATAACCTGACAACAAGATACGTGACGGACGAGTACGGCCAAGACATCGATGGCGAGTACGCAAAACAATCATAAGAACAAAAAAAACAACAAGTTAAAGCATTTACATGCCAAGAAATAAATATAGATTCGTCCCCAACAACCGCATACCACCCTGTGTGGCCTCGCATCACCCTCGTCGGCCCTGGAGGAGCAAATGAACCAACTACCCACCCACGTCTGGTATCGCCACATCGACAGGGACAGAGTTTCTCTCAAGTCCAAGAAGCACATCACGTGGATGAGACAACAAGCCCCTGATACGCAATCCACCACGCATGATGTATGCCGGCGCGTTGTCGTCGAACGCGGAGCGATTCTCGCAAACGGAACAGAAACGACCCATCTGCACGTCACGGAGCAAGAAACGAAGATCTCCGATCAAGTGCATCTGGCCATCACCATGAACATGGGCACAGAGGTCTGGACCTACGTCCTGGACTCACCGACAAGCCGTGGCCTCCTCAGGACGGGCATAGAATGACCATAAAGGATGAATCACCCCCAATCGGCGAACACCCAACAGACGGAGCACACACGATGAGCACAGCGCATGAGACACAACACAAGGTCACCACGCTCCCTGAATTTCTTGAGATGCTTGTAGAGGCCTGCGACGGCGTGACCAGTCCTTGCATGCCAGACGCCGTTTCGGTGCGTCTCACAGGACTTCATCAGGTGGGAGTTCGAGCATGTTCGGTACGAATCACTCAGGCCTCAGTGCTGACCACCCTCAATACAACTACTCGTTCCATGACTACCTCGTTCACCAAGGTTTCAGTCCAGCGAAACAGCATATCGCGTACGAAATAGAGTCGAAGCAAGAACAAAGATCAATATCAGCCACCAGTGGTGTGATGGGAGTCAAGAGCTGCAACAGAACTAGGGAGAGCAGTTTTGGACCAGCAAGGATCGCCAAGACAACGAGGAGATCAGGAGATGAAATTCGAACCAATGTTCCCAATGAGTCCAGCAACTCGCGAAATATTGAGAAAGCACGATGAACAGAACGAGATAAGGGAACGGTTCTATCAGACGATGATGACATCGGTCACTCAAACAACCAGTCCAGCGCCTTCGTGCTGTCCAGATCGAAGGAGCGTCGGCCTAAGTGTCCTCGGAACCACAGACAGATACGCGGCACTCCACGCCAGCGCCCTCAAGGCGGGAGTTAGTGCCACCAAACAGACACGTGTGAACGCACAAGTGTCCACGATCATCATCGAGAGAACGCAGCGAATCGTGATCTACAGAGAAGAACAATGAGGCCAGAAAGCCGGAGGGACAGCCCTCCTACTTCTGGTCTACTCACCGATGCGCTCCTCCTGTACCTGCCCAGCCCCCCGAGACTCGGGGGACCCTGGCGGTGCAGACATAGACATGGACGGATTCTGGTCATGGTCAGTCGACACAATGAAGTCGAACGCCTTCTGCAGGACGACCAACGCTTTGGCAAGGTCATATCCCCCGTAGCCGTTGGTCGACTTCCAGCTTCCATCCTGGGCCTGATAGGTCCGCTCAAGCACGGCGCGGTATACCGGATACGTACGCCCTTCAGTCTGTTGCTCATTCTGGAAGACCGACACGCGTACGCCGCCGGCTTTGAAGGTCTTGATTGGTCTGTCGCCATTCATTGGGCATCACCTCCCTGTGCTCTTCTGGCTGCAACCCAGGCCAGATGCTGCAGCCTCAACGTGCCAAGACTGGGCGCGGGTCTGTCGGGCAACCACCAAGGCGCTACGTCACGCTCCTGTGCTGCAAGAGCCCACACCTCGGCCTCCTAAAACTCCATCTCACGAGCGCGCCAGAATAGCTCACATCGCAAGACTTTCATCTCGGCGGCATCGAAGGATTCAAGAATCCCATATGCCCCCAAGATCTGTCTCATGTCTCCATGTTCGACCTCATACGTGTCGTGTTGCACTTCTTCCAGTCCCAGCTGCCGTAATGCCAAGACTAATTTCAACTCATCTGTTTTCTGAACTTCCTCGTTCATGTTTCCACCTCGCGACTCACCCATCTATCAGGGGTCCTTACCCCTTAGGATCCCCTGATAACTGGGTGGAAGGGACAGTGAGCTACTGCATGCAATTCCAGACGAGACCCGAGTATGCCAATAGGGAAGCAACCAGATCCGAGCTCAAAGCGAGACATGAATGTGAAACCAGGAATGAATGCGAGCTCAGAGCGAGACATTATGCCAAGCCGAGGTAGCGGACCCCAAAGGGGGAAAACTTTACGGATGTGCTCGTGCAGAACGAACACATCGATAAAGTTTTGAGCGTGAAGCCTCGGCCATCGATGCGAGCTCAGAGCGAGACTATATGCGAAGCCGAGAAACGAATGCGAGCTCAGAGCGAGACTAAATGAACAAAGAGGGGGGGAAGTCACCCCTCCTCTTTCGATGCTGGATCAAGTCCTCGAATTCCTCGAAGGACATCCAAAATTCAGTGCCTCGATCAAGCTGTCGAATGCACACCACATGCCCCACCGGTTTGGCGAGGGGATGATGACAATCATCGATGTAAGGGATATCGAGTGTTTTCTCGAAGATCCGGATATCGAATCGTTTGGTTCGATGGGCCTGTTGCAGGTCTAACATGTGACACCTCCGACGCCCCTCTTCTGGGGGCATCGCTCACACTTCGAGGAGCGATGACGACGGAAGAGGGGTGAGACAAAAGGGGTGAGGTAACCAACAGATGCGAGCCGAAGGGCGAGACATCATGCGAAGCCGAGGTAGCCGACCCCGTCAGGGGGAAAGCTTTACGAATGTGCTCGTGGAGAACGAACACATCGACAAAGGTTTAGGCGTGAAGCCGAGATGGAATCCGAGCTCAGAGCGAGACAATATGAACAGCGGAGAAGGCGTGAAGCCTTCACTGACTCAGCACCGAGTAGAGGGCCCTCATCAAGTGCCGCGCGTCGTCCCGCGTGACCTTGATGTCATGATGCGATCCCGAGTCGTATGCATCCGTGTGCCGGACGCGGATCAGGTCTCGATCGATCACCTTGATCCACGGCTGCCCATCCTCCGTCGGCGTCCACAACTCTTCTTTGAATACGCGCACCTCGATGTTGCCCTGTATTGCACGCCCCAGTTGGCTCTGTTGTTCTCTCATTTTTCTACCTCTGATGTCCCCTCTCCGGAGGACACCTCTCACGCTCGCCAGAGAGGTGTTCGGAGGATCCCGTATCGTGGGGTCTGTGGTGTAGATGCAGAGCCAATTTTGGCGTCTGCAATGTCTCCGTTGAGGGGGCGACGCTGGTTGTCTGCGAGAGCGATGTCAACGAAAAGGGTGGTAACTGCGGTGGTAATTGAATTTACATATAAGTCGACTTTCCCAACTCGTCGTCAACGTGCTGTCCCACGTGTAGTTACGCAGGTTTGGAAAGGTTGGGAAATTAACCAAAAGCGGAGGGGGTTTCCCAACTTCTGGGGGGTATTTCCCAACTTTTCGGGGGAGTTTCCCAACCTCTTTTTGCTGGGCAGTCCCAGGTCACGACGAGGCCTACAAGCGACCCTCGTGGCCCAGCAGTTTGCTCAGGCTGGGACCGAGGATGGACTCTGGATCCGGGGTCGTGCCATGGGTCCATATGTTGCCGCCGATGCCCTCATCAAGCATCTGATCCTGGTGGGTGATCCAAACAAAGTCGGTGTCTGGCAGCTGTTGCGCGAGACGCCGAATTCGATCGGCGCCTTGCCGGTGAGCTGCCACGAACAGGACGCGGAAGCCGTGCAACTGGCAGCCCCATTCGTCCTGGTATCTGCGGTATCCGTGGCTCGTCTGGTAGGCTTGATAGTTGAGGATCTTGGCGCGCAGGTTATTGGCCTTGCTGGAGGCACTGGTCGCCGACTCACTGCCCATGTCGATCTCCAGGAAGAACAGCAGATGCTTGTCCTGCTGCTGGCTGGCGATGCCCATCACGGCGTCGGGGACAAAGTGTCGGACTCGCCCCGCTACCGAGGCTTGAGCTGCAATCCAGGGACCATCTTCATCACCGGCCAGCAACGGCGAGGTGGAGGGCAGGAAGTCGCCACCCAGATCATCGCATCCGCTGATCAATCGAGCATGCGAGATCTGACACCAGTTCTGCAGCAGTTGATGGGCCATCATGCGTGGGGCCACGGGACCGAGGCGATCATCGGCGACGGTGCGTTCGACAAAACCACTGTTGCGCAGGATCTGAATCCCGGCCGCGTTGAGTGCAAATACATAGGGCGTTCGTCCGGAGGTGGCCCCCATGGGTCCGGCCAGCATCTGCAAACACCCCAGCTTTCGCAGCTTTTTCAACGATCGACGCGCGCCCTCTTCGGACAGCCCGTAAAGACAGGACAGCTGCGCTGCGGTCAGCACCCGGTGCACGGCCACTGTCTGCAGCAGCTTGGTCTGCTTGGTCGTGAGCTTGGATCGCTTCATCAGATCACCTCATTGGAATCGACGTTGGAGGAGTGTGATGGAGCGGCAGACAATTCGTGCCTGTTTCGTCAGGCGAGCTCTTGGAGATTCATGCAAAGAGAAGGACGGCTCTCATGATCCAGGCTCTGGAGCAGCACCCGGTTCCTGCTCGGCACAAGCGAGAAGGGGCGCCGGATCAGTATTCACGCATGTCCACGCTGTCACTGTTGAAATCAATTGTCGAGGACTCGGACCAGGAGGCCCTCCGCTGTCTTCTGATGGAGCGAAACGTGTTTCGGCATCGGGGTCGGGCTTGTCTGCTGCCAGAGTTCCTGGTTGGCATGCGAGAAGACAAACTCCGTTACGAAAGTGCCAATGGCGGCCGGCGCGACGTAGAGGAACGAGTCGATCATGCCTGGCTACAAACGTTCAGTCGATTCATGAGCCTTCCACGCCCGGGCACGTCGGACGGTGAAGACGGTATCGACTGTCGAAACCAGTTTCGCGCCGTCGTGCACCGGATGCAGTCGTGGCACCAGCTGCAGTCTCACGTCGCTGCGCTGGCTGAGGAGGAGATGGTGAGCCGTCTACTCCAGGCGATGGTGTGCAAGCACTTCCGCTACGGCTGGCTCGACGCGTGTCGGACGGGGCCTTTGGAGACCCGCTACTTCCTCTCCCGGGCCGGATGCACCATCGAGTTGCGTCGGCCGGTGCAGGTGGATGCAACGTTTTTTCGTGGTTGGTTGTCGGCTCGTTACGACGATCAGGATCTATCGATTCCAGGGATGCGCGAGTCGATTCAGTTTGAGGTCGACGAGACTTTTGGGCGTCCCTGTTTGCAGAGCTGGAATGCTGACTTTGAGACGCCGAGCCAGGAGCCAGCCCACGATGCCGTGGTAGAGGAGCAGACCCGCGAACTGTTGGTGCGCCTTGCTCGCCTGGTCGCGGTGGAGAAATCCGCGAGTCTTCAAAAGCAACGTCCCAGTATCCGTCGTCTGGGTCGCGACAAACTCTACCAGCTGTGCTATCGCACGATCTGCGAGGTAGTGGATGGGGAGCACGAAGCACAGCGACTGGCGGCGGAGGTGGGATTGTCGAAGGCAGCCATGAGTCGCTTCGCCGCAACCCAATGGGCGACCAACGGCGTTGTTCCGGATCTGTGGGCGAATACCGCCCATATAATGGTCAGCGATCGACGATTCACGGAGGGCCTAGTGGAAGAAGATGTCGCCGGGGTACTGCTACGACTGCATGAATTGGCCGCGGGAGGTTGCCATGAGTGAATCCACCATCATCGCCTCAATGTCACGGATCTATGCAAATCTGTCCGACCATCAGTTCGAATTGCTGGAGAAACTGGCCGCCCTCGTGCCGCCGCCACGCCTCAACCTGGTGCGATATCATGGGGTGCTGGCGCCGGCCTGCCCTGATCGGGCGCAGATCGTGCCGGGGCGCAGTGCGTTGACGC
>Ga0233434_1000945_pt1 | contig 30709 bp, 27 predicted proteins | sample SI_122_August201_4_FD_182738 | JGI IMG/M metagenome (GOLD analysis project Ga0233434, IMG submission 182738) | Seawater microbial communities from Saanich Inlet, British Columbia, Canada - SI_122_August2016_120_MG | ecosystem: Environmental > Aquatic > Marine > Inlet | place: Canada: British...
GGTGCGGTAGTCCATCCGATACAGATGATCGCCCGACAGAATCAGGATTTCGTTGCCACGACGCGAGTGAATGCGACGAAGCTGCTTACGTACAGCATCCGCCGTCCCCTGATACCAATTCATGTCGGCCGTGGTCTGCTCTGCGGCAAGAATCTCGACAAACCCATCACCAAAATTATCAAAGCGATAGGTCAGGCCGACGTGTCGATTCAGAGACCCGGAATTGAACTGGGTGAGAACAAAAATCTTGTCGACGCCTGAATGGATGCAGTTGCTGATGGGAATATCGATGAGCCGATATTTACCACCAATTGGCACAGCGGGCTTCGAGCGATACTGGGTCAAGGGAAACAGACGTGCCCCCTGACCACCCCCGAGTATCACTCCAATGACATTGCGCATACGCTTTGTCTCCCAAGTGCTGATACCACGTACAGTTATGGCTGCTTAAGTTCCGCCAAACGCAGATGCACGCAAGCCCTACGGCGCAGCTGATTCGTTCCAGGAACGCGTCTGTGCAGTGGCTGTTGCCAGCCGCCACGCTTCGATCAACTGAGCATCCTCACCATAGACATCCGTCAGACGCCGCAGTTGTCCGTCCACCACATCCAAAGTCCAATAGATGAAGAAGACGGGTAGCGGTCGCTGCAACGACACAACACCCGTCTTGTGAGCAACCAGAAGGGACTCAAAACGAGCTTCGCCGCGCCCCCCGGCGAGTAGGCCCCTGGCCAGATCGACAGCTTGCTCAACTCGCACACAGCCATGACTCAAGTCACGCTCGTCACCACCAAACAGTGCCGGCGACGGTGTATCATGAAGAAAAATGGCGAAGGGGTTCTTGAGATTGAACTTCACTTCCCCCAGGGGGTTGCTACCACCTGGTGCCTGGACAAAAGCGAGTCCTTGCGTCTGCGATCTGTCACGCCAGTCGACACGGTTCAGTTCAACAGGTCGAGCCTGTCGAAAGACATGGAATCCGCTCGAACGCAGGAAACGAGCATCATCCCGTGCGCGTGGGAGTAGTTCATCGCGTGCGATGGACGCCGGAACGTGCCAGGATGGGTACACAACTATATCCGTGATCTGGCTGGCAAAGGATGGCGTCCGCCGGAAGGGCTCTCCCACAATGACGCGGCGACTCGACTGATGAACGCCCCCGCGAATCCAGTCTAACTCGAAGGCAGCGAGGCGAACCAACAGATAGTCGTCGCCAAGATCTCGGGGTAGCCAACGCCAACGGTCAAGATTGGCCTCCAGGCGAAGCAGTTCGTCGCCCTCTGCTGTCGCAAGAAATCCTGCGAGTTCTGCGTAGGCGAGGCGCCGCGGCGTGAGTCGCTCAAGAGCAGCAGCTACATCATTGAAGGCGAGACTTGTCGTGAGCAGTCCCGCCAGGTCGCTGGGCCGATCGGGCACATGCCAGTGATCTGTCACTTGGCGAGGATCAAGCAAACCACGACGAAGGTGATCTGCGTGCACGATAAATGTCTCACTGAGGGACAGGTCCAGCCGGGCCAACTGACGGTCATCTATGCGTCCCTGTCTTGAGGCAGTCACGGACACACGCAGCGCCTCGAGTCGATAGAGATTCGGTGGCAAGCCCTGTGCAGCAGCTGCCTCGAGAGCCCCGAGCAGATCGTCTGCCTGAGACAGGGCTCCTTGGGGCCCTACCCAACCGGGTTTGTATCCTCTGGAAGCGTAGAAACGTTCCAACATCTGTCGCCTATAGCGACTACGTGCGATCTGAGTCGGGGCTGTCGGCCCGTGGGTCGGTTGCGTGTCGTGAGATGGCCCACGGCCACCGGACAACAGCTGACGAAGCTCCGCTTCGATGTGGCCCAGACTCAGCAGCTCACCATCGATCGTTCCTCCACAGCTGGAGAGACTGACAATCAGCCCCCCTATCAGTGCCTGGTAGACGCGTCGCAAGGTCGTCAGACCACCCAGTTGGAGACAAGCCCTGCAACAGCAAAGTAAATGAGCAAGGACAGCACATCGTTCACCATCGTGGTCTGGCCTGTTGCAAGTCAGAGGGGAGGTCAAGAATATACGGGCAGTTGCCACGACAGTGATCCACCGCTACTGTCTTGCTCGTGCTCTGGTTACCTCTGGCTTCTCTCCTCTCATTTGGCTTCGGCCAGCTCTTCAAGTGGTCCCAGCGTCGTGGCTGCCATGCACCGACGGTGGTGAGCACAAACTACATTGTGTTGTCCAGTGCTCTTGCCCTGGCCCTAGGGTCGCAGGGCAATCTGCAGGTAACCGATACGGCGTTGCTCGTCGGCGCCTGTATGGGCGTGAGTTTCATCGTCTCCATGTGGACGATGACTCGTGCATTGGAGCGCGCCCCGGTCAGCATCGTACTGACCTCCTTCCGTCTGGCGATCCTGGTACCTGTCGTCGCCTCTGTCGCACTCTGGGGCGAAAGTCTCTCTCTGCTACAGTCAGCGGGCATCGTCCTTGCGCTTACGGGCGTTGCCTTGACGACACAGACCTCTACACCGCATAAGTATTCAGGGATCTGGGCACTGCTGGCAGCGGCTGTGGTCGTATTTCTAACACAAGGTATGAGCCAGGTTTGCCTTCGATGGGTACATTACGCCGGACTCGATGCGCAACGCCTGGTGGTCCTGATGATTTGCGCCGCCGTCGCCGGTGGCATTGGCAGTGGCATTGTGGTGTTGGGACCGCATCGGCCCCAGGCGCGGGATCTGGCGATGGGTAGTGCCATCGGTTTGTATAATCTTCTCGCCCTGGCCGTACTCTTGACGGCCTTGAGTCAGCTGGAGGGCACACGATTCTTTCCCGCCCATGGCTGCCTGGTCGTCATACTGGATGGACTTTTCGCTCACTTCATTTGGCGTGAACCTCTTGGGCGCCTCGCCACCCTTGGAATCTGTATCAGTGCCGCGTCCATCCTGTTGGTCTTGTAGAGCAACGAGGGTGCAGCGGAACTCGTCCTCCATAACGACGTCCTCTATTCGATGCAGCGAGGGATCTGAATGACTGGTAGGCTGGAAGGACGCACCGCGTTGGTGACGGGTGGTGCGCGCGGCATTGGTGCAGCGATCTGTCACTGTTTTGCACAAGAGGGCGCACGCGTCGCTGTCGCGGATATCGATGCAGACGGAGCGGCAAACACAGCGCAAGATCTCGCCGGTGAGTCGATGAGTCTCACCATGGATGTCGCCGACGTGAATGCCTGTAGATCTGGTGTCGAACATGCTGTGAGTCACTTCGGCCATCTCGACATCCTCGTAAACAATGCAGGATTCCTCGTATTCACGACGGTCCATGACTGTGACGTTGAAACATGGGACCAGTTAATGGCTATCAATCTGCGCGGCCCCTTCTTCTGCGCCCAGGCGGCGCTGCCGCACATGCAGGAACGCGGCAAAGGCGTCATCATCAATATGTCTTCCCTGGCGGCCAAGAACGGTGGCCTTGCTGCCGGCCCCTCCTATGCGGCGGCTAAAGCCGGCGTGTCCAATTTGACCATTCACCTTGCCAGGGCCATGGCACCCCATGGCGTGCGCGTAAATGCCATCGCACCGGGTATCATTGATACCGACATGACGCGTGGTTTGTCACCAGAGCACGCAGCTCTGGCGCAGCAGATCCCTTTGGGCTCCAAAGGGCAACCAAATGACGTCGCCCGCTGTGCACTTTTCCTTGCCAGCGATGATGCGGCCCATATCACCGGAGAGATCGTCGATGTCAACGGCGGTCTCCACATGGACTAAGAGCAGGTAGATTATTATGAAGGGAATCGTGCTAGCCGGCGGTACAGGATCGCGACTTTATCCACTGACGCGGATCGTCTGTAAACAACTGTTGCCGATCTACGACAAGCCGATGATCTGCTATCCCCTTTCGACACTCATGTTGGGAGGAATGCGCGAGATTTGCATCATCTCTACGCCGCGGGATCTGCCAATCATCGAGTCCTTCTTGGGCGATGGTAGCGACTTGGGCGTTGAGTTCACCTATGTCGTCCAGGAACATCCCGAGGGAATCGCCCAGGCCTTTCTATTGGCCGAGGAATTCCTCGCCGGTGAGCCGGCGTGCCTCATCCTTGGTGACAATATTTTTTACGGTGACTATTTCCAGGGCGGCCAGGCAGAGGGTAACGACAGTGGTTTCGCCCGCGATGTGGAGGAATTTGCGGCTGGTGGTCGCATCTTCGGCTACTACGTCAGCAATCCGCAGGAGTTCGGTGTTCTCGAAATGAATGCCAGCGGTGGTGTCATTGGCATCGAAGAAAAGCCGCAGGCGCCAAAATCGAACTACGCCGTTCCAGGCCTGTATCTGTATGGCTCAGATGTAGCAGATGTTTGCCGTGCCTTGCGCCCCTCTGGTCGGGGCGAACTCGAAATCACCGATGTGAATCGCACCTACTTGGAACGTGGTGATCTGGAGGTGACGCGCCTCGGGCGAGGCATCGCATGGCTCGACACAGGTACGCCATCTAGCCTGCAGGAAGCAAGCAACTTCATCGAAGCAATCGAGCAGCGTCAGGGCCTGAAGATCGCCTGCCTCGAAGAGATCGCTTTCGCCCAGGGATTCATCGATGCCGCCGGCTTCCAGCAATTGATCAGTCGACTGCCATCATGTGACTATCGGGAATACCTGGAACGGCTTCGGGATCAGGCCGTATAAAGACTCAAGCAGCGGACGGGCTAGCGGTTCTGTGCCAGGTCCTGCAGGAGTCGCACGTAGCCCTCTTCGCCGTCTTCTTCCCACGAACGCAGCAACGCGGATCCAACGATACCGATCTGCGCTTCGCTGTCATGCAACGGGCGTAGATCCTTACCCTCCGTCAGACCGAAGCCAAGGGCCAGGGGGAGTTCTGTTGCCTGGCGGCAACGACTCAGCAGATCCGTAACACCTGTGTCCTGTATCTGGGTCTGTGTCCCCGTGACACCCTTGCGAGCGACGGCGTAAACGAATCCGCGTGCATGATCGCCGATCTGTTGCAGGCGTTGCTGCTGATTGGTGGGCGTCATGAGCAGGATCGGCTCCAGCTCATTCTGCTCACTCAATTCGAACAGATCATCGTACTCCTCGATCGGCAAATCAGGGAGGATGAATCCGGCACTTCCCGCTTGGCGCAAACGCTCGCAGAAGCGCTCGTGCCCCATCTGGTACACAGGATTGTAGTAACCCATCATCAGCCGTGGAAAATCGCACAGCTGCCCTGCCTCCTCGACAAAATCGAAATAGTCGTCCACACGCAGACCACTGGCGAGAGCTTCCTGATTCGCCCTTACAAAGGTGGGACCGTCCGCCACAGGCTCGGAAAATGGCATCTGCAACTCGACGAGATCGACATCGGCAGCAGCCATGTAGGAAAGCATCTTGCGATTGGCATCCAAGGAGGGATACCCCACGATGACGTGTGTCATCAGCAAGATCTTGTGTCCCCCCTTCTCCAAACGAGAGTGGATGTATGTCTGTAGATCGCCCCCCAACCTAACCCTCCTGCCCACGTCGCTGCAGGAAAGAGCGCCACTTCTCATCGCCGAGAGCATCTGCAATGGTGAAGATGTCCTTGTCGCCGCGACCGGACAGATTGATGAGAATACGAGAATCCGGGCTCATCTGCGGCGCCTCACGAATCGCTCCAGCCACTGCGTGGGTGCTCTCGAGAGCACCGATGATCCCCTCCGTCTCCATCAGGAGACGCAGAGCCGCAATCACTTCCTCATCGGTCGCCGCCTCAAAGCGAACCCGCCCTTCATCGCCCAGATGCGCGAGAATAGGGCTCACGCCAATGTAGTCGAGGCCGGCTGAGACCGAATGTGTGTGACGCATCTGGCCCTCCTCATCCTGGAGGAAATACGTCTTGTATCCCTGTGCGATTCCCGGTCGTGCATCGTTCCCCACAAGCCGAGCCGCATGCCGGCCTGTATCGAGCCCCTCGCCACCAGCTTCTACGCCGACGAGTTCGACCTCATCATCGAGGAATCCGAGAAACATGCCCATCGCATTGGATCCACCACCTACACAGGCGAAGACGCGATCGGGCAAACCGACGGTCTGGGCCATCTGGCGGCGCGCCTCCTCACCAATCAGGCGCTGAAACCACGCGACGATCTGAGGAAAGGGATGGGGCCCACAGGCGGTACCCAGGGCGTAGTGCGTGTCTTGCATGGAGAATGCCCAGTCCCGCAGACATTCGTTGATCGCATCTTTCAGCGTCGCGGAGCCGTCTTCTACAGGGATAACCGTGGCGCCGAGTTGCTCCATCCAGAACACATTGGGCCGTTGTCGTTCGACATCGACGGCCCCCATGTAGATGGTGCACTCCAGACCAAAACGAGCAGCCATCGTCGCCGTCGCCACGCCATGCTGTCCCGCCCCCGTCTCGGCGATAACGCGCTTCTTCCCCATCCGCTGTACGAGCAGGCCCTGACCAATCACATTGTTGATCTTGTGGGCACCCGTGTGATTGAGATCTTCGCGTTTGAGATAGATCTGCGCGCCACCGAGTCGATCACTCAGTCGCTGCAAATGCGTGACAGGCGTCGGACGACAGGAATAGGTGTTCATCACACCGACGAATTGGGACCAGAGCGTCGGATCGCGGCGCGCCTCATCAAAGACGGCGACCAATTCCTCGAGAGTTGAGTGCAGAATTTCGGGAACGAAGCTGCCGCCATACGGGCCATAATAGCCGATGCGGGCATCGGTGTCGTAGTCGGCGGGAAACAGAAGCCGTTCCCAGCCGGCCGGGCTGGGAACTGCGTCTGGAGTAGGACTCATGCGGTCGCTTTTATTCGATGAGTTGTGCGCGCTTCAGGGCTTCGAGCATGGCCGAATTGGCCCCACCCGCCTCTTCCTGTTCCTGCTGCTGACGATCGGCAAATTCCTTCAGATTCGTCTCCCCTTCCATCTGCTCTGCCCGCTTGATAGAGAGACGCAAGCGCTTGCGACGATTGTCGATCTCGACAACAGCCACCTTCACCTCATCGCCGATGGAGACGACATCGCGAGGATGATTCACTCGTTTGTCCGCCATTTCGGAGACGTGCACGAGGCCACGCACGCCCTCGGCCAACTCGACAAACGCGCCATAGGACTCCAGAGATTCGACCTTCCCCGTCACCACGCTGCCCTGTGGGAACTGGGAGCGAACTTCACCCCAGGGATCGGCCTCGAGAGCCTTGAGACTCAGGGAGATCCGTTCCTTGCGTCGACTTCCGAGACTCTTGACCTCCAGAACCTTGACCTTCAACTCCTGGCCAGATTCGACGACCTCCTGCGGGTGCCCGACACGCTCATGCTTGAGTTCGGAGACATGGACGAGACCTTCCACACCGTGGCCGAGATCGACGAAGGCACCGAAGGTCTCCAGGCGCGTCACCTTACCTGTCAGAATCGCATTGGCGGTGATCTGTCCCCGCACGGTGACAGCGTGCTTTTCCTGCTCCGCTTCCATCAACGCTCGCCGTGACAGGACGATACTACGGCCGCGGTCACGAAAGCGAATGATCTTGAACTGCATCGACTTGTCACGGTACTCTTCTGGATTCTTTACAAAGGCCGTATCGATCTGCGAAATGGGACAGAAGGCCCGTGTTCCAGCCATCTCAACACCGAGGCCCCATTTATTCACAGCCATCACGCGGCCCTCGATGGGGGTCCCGGACTTGAATGCCTTGTAGAGCAGATCCGCTTCGCGGTCTTCACCCTTGAGAAATCTCGATACCCTGACTTCCTCCTCGGCACTTACGACGAACGCCTCCAGCGGCTCACCGATGGCGAAGACAAGTGCGCCATCCTCTCCCTTGAGTTCGCTCGTCGACAAGACACCCTCAGCCCTGCCACCAAAGTCGATGAAGCTGTTCTCTTCGCCGATCCGGACAAGAACTCCACTCACTCGCTCCCCCGCCTTGATCTGTGCGCCTGTCGGAGTCGTTTCGCCTTCGAGCAATTGTGCCATATCCACCTGTGTAGCTGGCTCTTGCTTGGCGTCAGGCGCCGCTGCGGCAACGGTCTCAGGGATTGGCACAGGCTCAGGTGCGGGTGCGGGTGCGGCAACAGCGGCCTCAGGTGCCGAAACAGCAGGAGCTGGTACAGGCGGCTCAACGGGCGTCGCCTTCTCGGGCACCGGGGGGGGCGTGACGGGCGCACTCGCCTCAACAGCGGGCTGCTCGCCAACGCTTTCTGCTGGGCCGTCTTCTACTGGAATGGGCGCCGAAGCGGCCTTGATCTCTGGCTGCGCAGGCGACTGCACGGGTGCATCGGCGCCGTCCACAGGCGCCGCCTGTGTCTGCGCTGACTGTTCGTCGTCCTTCGGTGTCTCCGAGTTATCCTGCATCTTCAACCAGCTCCCGCCGTGGCGTCGTAGAAATAATGGGTACTTCGATCAGGGTACTAACAATACTTTGCCCGTCGTCTGCCTGCTCTGCAGCGCCGTGTGAGCCTGCGCCGCATCTGCAAGGGCATAACGAGCGCCGATACGAACAGACAACTCACCGGAGGCGACCCAATTGAGGACTTCACCCGCCCGATCGAGTAGTGCCTGCCGGGTCAGGATGTAGTGCGCCATGGTGGGGCGTGTCATGAACAGCGAACCTTCACTACTCAAGATCTGCGGATTCACTGGCGGCACGGGACCACTGGATTGTCCGAAGAGAACCATCGTCCCCAGCGGCTTCAACAGCCGCAGCCCCGCATCGAAGGTCGTCAGACCAACTGAGTCATAGACAACCTCGACCCCTGCATCGTCCGTGAGGCGACGTGTCTCGGCCTCGAAATCGACCTCTGTATAGCGGATGACCTCGTCAGCTCCCGCGGCACGAGCGAGGGCTTCCTTTTCTTCTGTCGAGACGGTGCCGATCACACGGGCACCACGCTTCTTGGCCATCTGCACCAGCAGCAGGCCGACGCCACCGGCGGCGGCATGAACCAGGGCCGTATCGTCTGGCCCCGCCTTGTAAGACCCGTGTACCAGGTAGTGCGCTGTCATCCCCTGTAGCAGGACGGCTGCAGCATCGTCGCTGGAACAACCTTCAGGCAGAGGGATCAGACGCTCTGCGGGGACAGCGATCTGTTCAGCATAGGAGCCCATGGCACCGGCGAAACCGACACGATCGCCCTCGCTGACCCCCGTGACCCCCTCGCCGAGACCGATCACAGTTCCGGCGCCTTCGACACCTGGAATACAGGGCAGATCGACGGGGTACAGACCTTCGCGGTGATAGGTGTCTATGTAATTGAGCCCTCCTGCCTGCAATTGCAGGAGCACTTCTCCCGCCGCAGGGGTCGGCTCGGGTACTTCCTCGTAGGAGAGGACTTCAGGGCCGCCATGGGCGTTGAATAGTGTCGCCTTCATCGTCTCGGTCAATTGCCTGCTGTGAGGAATTGGACAATAATCTAGAATAGAGCGTTTAATTTAACCGTGAGACCCCGAATTGAGCAAGCGGGCGGCTTGACGACCCGTCAGAGCCCCCCTAAGGTAGCCCGCCTCAGTTCAATCGGCATCAGTTCAACGAACGCAACCACATCTCTACGAAGGTCAGATTTCAATGCCACCCAGCAAACCCCTCAACGTCATCCTCCTCGGCATTGATAGCCTGCGCGCCGACCATCTCAGCAGCTATGGCTACAACCGTCTGACAACACCTCATCTGGACCGCCTCGCGACTCAAGGCGTTCTCTTTGAACGCAACTACTCGGCACACGTGCCAACCACGTCTGCCTACGCATCCATGTTATCCGGTAAGGACTGTTTTTCAACGACCGTCGTCGCCCTGCGTCATAAGGGTGGCCTACCCGATCATGTCGAGACGCTACCGGAGATCCTCAAGACGCAGGGGTACAACACAAGTTGTGTTGGTTTCAGCGGGAATCCGAGTTCGCGTGGATTCGATCAGTATCTCGACTACCCCTCCTGGGGGAGTTGGGCCGAGGGACGCAGTCCAAAAGCAGAAAAGCTGAACGATGTTGCCCTGCCGGAACTTGAGCGGCTGGCCTCGCAGAAGGATCCCTTCTTCCTCTTCCTGCGCCACATGGATCCCCATGCCCCGTATCTGCCACCGGGCCCCTTCGAACGGATGTTCTATAGTGGCGATGAGTTCGATTCATCCAATCGCTCCATGGAGCCGGTCTGGGGCTTCAAGCCCTTCTGCGACTTTTTTGCCGACTGGATGCCACCGGGCCTGACAGATGCCGACTACGTGACGGCGCAGTATGATGGCGCTGTCGCCTATATGGACGCCGCCATTCAGCGAATTCTGACACGTGTCGATGAACTTGGTTTGGCGGACAATACGCTGATCGTCGTCAATGGTGACCATGGGGAAACGCTTTATGAGCACGAATGCTGGTTTGATCATCATGGCATGTATGACAATGTCCTGCACGTGCCTCTGATTCTTCGCCTGCCAGGCAAACTACCAGCAGGCCAGAGGGTCTCCGGCTACAGTCTGCATCAGGATCTGGTGCCCACGATCCTCGAGCTTGCTGGTCTCAAACGCAAAGTGAAAATCGATTTCGACGGTCAGTCTCTGCTGCCATTGGTCGCCGGCAAACGGGTCAGCAACTACTCCGACTTCTATATCACAGAGTGCACATGGATGCGCAAACACGGTTGGCGAACACCTGAGTGGAAACTCATGGTCGCCCTCGAGCCAGACTTCCACTTCAAGCCGGAAGTCGAACTCTACAATCTTGTGGAAGATCCTGAAGAGAATCGGAATCTCGCCAAGCGCGAGCCCGGCATCGTCGCCATGCTACGACAGCGGATGGATGCCCACGTGCAACGTCGAGAGCGTGAGACGGGCCGCACGAATCCCATGTTCACCAATCTCAACTGGCATGGATCCAGCCACGAAGGCCCCTTCGGAAGTTCACAGGAGGCCTACGACACGATGCACATTGGCTCTGTAGGAGCTGCGAACAAGCTACAGGCTGGCAGCAAGAGCAAGACGAAGAAGAAGACGCGCAAACGCTAACGCCAGACTTTCGCGGTTGCTGAACGCGCTGCCTTATTGTGCCAACTGACGGCGCCATCTGTTACGATCGGATCTGCTCGAATCCCCAGTCCAACCAGGGGATGAGTAGCTCCACATCGGACGCTTCGATCGTTGAACCTCCCCAAATACGCAGTCCGGGAGGGGCATCGCGGTAGGCGCCTATATCGTAGGCTACCTGCTCTTCTTCCATCAAGCGAACCAGCTGCTTCGCCTTCGCCGCCTGGTCGGTCTCTGCAAGTGCCGTGTACCAATCAGCCACAATGCGGAAGCAGATCGAAGTAGAGGATCGCGTCGCCGGTTCTACCGCGAGAAAATCGATCCAGGGGCTGCCATCCACCCAGGCTTCGAAAAGGGCGAGATTGGCTTGCGACCGTCGACACAATGCCGGCAGACCACCGATCTGTTCCGCCCAGCGCAGGCCATCGAGGGCATCCTCGACGCACAGCATGGACGGTGTATTGATCGTGCTGCCTTCGAATAAATCCTCTGTGAGCTTTCCAGCTTTGGTCATGCGGAAGAGCTTCGGCAGAGGCCAACTCGGCGTGTAACTCTCAAGTCGCTCTACAGCGCGCGGGCTGAGCACGAGCATGCCATGCGCCGCTTCGCCCCCCATCACCTTCTGCCATGACCATGTCGTGACGTCTAACTTTTCCCATGGCAATTCCATGGCAAAGGCGGCGGACGTTGCATCACAAAATGTCAGTCCCTCACGATCTGCCGGAATCCAGTCGCCATGTGGAACCCGTACACCCGACGTGGTGCCATTCCAGGTAAAGACAAGATCGCGTGCCGCATCCCACGCCGTCAGATCTGGGAGATGACCGTAATCGGCGGTCAGAGTGCGGACATCTTGCAGCGGCAGCTGTTTGGTCACATCCGTCACCCAGCCAAGACCGAAACTCTCCCACGCAGCGATATCTACTCCTCGCGCACCCAGCATCGACCACATGGCCATCTCCACGGCGCCCGTGTCAGAGGCGGGAACGATGGCGATCCGATAGTCAGCTGGGATCGTCAGCACCTCTCGCGTCCGTTCGATGACCTCTTGTAGTCTCTGTTTACCAAGGGTTGCCCGGTGCGAGCGGCCAACCACTGCTGCAGACAGAGCGGACAGACTCCACCCCGGCCGCTTGGCGCATGGCCCGGAGGAAAAACACGGATTGTTTGGTTTCGTCGCCGGTCGAGCCATGGCAGGTATTGTCTGTGCTGTCATCGTGGCAGATGCTCTTCCAGATCGAAAACCGGTTGCATGAAGGCCCACCACTCTCCCTCTGCCGCGTCTGCAGCCGGTTCCTGAAATGTTCGCATCAGTTCATCCCACTCCGCTGCCTTGGGATTGTCCTCGACATAGCGGGCAAAATCGCGCGCCGGATCGAAATCATCCGTCGTCTCCATGTACATGAACAGATGACGCCCAAGGAGGAAGATCCTCATCTCCTCCACGCCAACCGCTCGCAGGCCATCGAGCGCCTGTTTCCACGGCTCGCGATGGTACGCCTTGTAGGTCTCGATGCCCTGTGCATCGTCCTTCAGATTCAGTGTCAGTCCGTAGGCCTTCATCTTCCTCTTCCTTATTCTTTCCGGTCTGTCTCGGGCTCGGCCCGATATGCCTGCGCCAGGAGCGTCACGGGATGCAGAACGGTTCCGTGGATACTTTTGAGCCGCAAACCGTGCTGTATCTGCACAGCGCAGCCGGGATTGCCCGTGGCGACGATCGTCGCGCCCGTGTCGGCAACATGCCCCATCTTTCGATCGAGAAGTTGCATGGACATTTCTGGCTGGGTGATGTTGTAGATTCCGGCACTCCCACAGCACCAATCTGCCTCGGACAACTCAACCATCTCAAGTCCCTGAATCGCGGCGAGGATCTTGCGCGGCGCCTCGGACACGCCCTGCCCATGGCGTAAATGGCAGGACTCGTGATAAGTAACGGGGCCGTCGATGTCGAGCACACCCGTGGGTGGCCGCATGTCGATCTCCATGAGAAACTCGTGGATATCCCTCACCTTCTCTGACCAGATCTTCGCCCGCTGCGCATACTGCTCGTCATCGGCGAGGAGGCGATCGTAGTGGCTCATGTGAGAACCACAACCACCGGCATTGACGATGATGGCATCGAGTGAGGCCGGATCGAAGGCGTCGATATTCACACGCGCAAGCTCGCGTGCAAGTTCAAGCTCGCCATTGTGACCATGCAAGGAACCACAGCACTGTTGATCTGCAGGTAGCAGCACTTCGCAGCCATTGAACTGCAGGACATCGATGGTGTCCGCATTCACATCCGCAAAAGCCAGATCCTGCACGCATCCAGACAAGAGCGCCACTCGATGCCGCGGCAGCGTCGGCTGGGATGCCCGTCGGCGCCCATGTTCGGTAGCAGTAAAGCGTCGACTTACCTGCGGTGTGAGCGGTTCCAACTCTCGCAACCACCGCGGAAACAGGTATAGGACCCGACTGCTTCGCACCAGCCATTGCAGTCCCGTCCACTGATACAGTCGGAGCATCCAACCCAAGGCGTGCAGGCGTCGACGAGACGGAAAGAGCCACCGCAATGCGATAGACCGAATTCGCGTACGACGAGGCGTCGCCAACACACCGGTCCGTTCGATCTCGGCGCGAGCGTGTTCGAAGAGATTCGTGTAGTCGACGCCAGCGGGACAGGCAGTCTGACAAGCGAGGCAGCCAAGGCAGAAATACATCTCTTTGGCGAAATCTTCACTTACCTCCAAGTGGCCATCGGCGACACCTCGCATCAGCGCGATTCGTCCGCGAGGCGAGGAGCGCTCCTCCAATGTCTCGGCATAGGTCGGACAGGTGGGCAAGCACATACCGCAGTGCATGCATTGCTGCACGATAGAGTAGTCGAGCCCCTTCAGGAGGTTCTCCTGATCATCCTGGGTTGCCTGCGTGGGCTGGGTCAATCGAAGATCTTTCCCGGATTGAGGATGCCCTGTGGATCGAAGACGCCCTTGAGCGACTTCATCACATCGAGCGGGACATCACCCAATGCACCGCGGAGAAAGGGCTTCTTCGCCAAACCCACACCATGTTCACCCGTGATCGTTCCCCCAAGATCGACGGCGGTCTGAAAGACCTCCTTCATCGCCACCTCGACACGCTGCATCTCGGCCTCATTGCGCTCATCAGTCAGGAACGTGGGGTGCAGATTTCCATCTCCCATGTGGCCGAAGGTGCCCACTTCGAGATCGTGCTCTTTGGCGATCCGCTCCACTGCAGCGACCATCTTCGCCAGTTCGCTGCGTGGTACGGTGACATCCTCAAGAATGACCGTCGGCGCGCGACGCGCCAACGCACTGAAGGCAGTGCGGCGGGCACTGGCAAGACGCGTCGCTTCTTCCTCTGAACTGGCTCGCCGCACCTCTCGCGCCCCGTGTTCAAGGGCAATCTGCTCGATCTGATCGGCCGCCTCTGCGACCTGTGCCGGATGACCATCCACTTCCATCAGCGTCAGAGCTTCCACGTCCGTCGGCAGACCGATGTGGGCAAAGTCCTCGACGCAGGCAACGGTTGTGCGATCGAGAAACTCCAGAGTACACGGTATGATCCGTGCTTCAATGATCGCCGAAATCGTCCGTGCCGCATCCGTCATCTGATCAAAGAGACCGAGCATCGTCGCCTTCGCTTCGGGCGGCGGTATCAACTTCAGAGTGATCTTCGTCATCACGCCGAGGGTCCCCTCTGAACCGATGAACAGATCTCGTAGCGAGAATCCGGCGACATCCTTCACACACTTAGTTCCCGTCTGCAGCATGCGGCCATCGGCCAGCACAACCTCCATAGCCATCACATAGTCTCTGGTGACACCATACTTGAGTCCACGCAAGCCACCGGAGTTGTTGGCCACATTTCCACCAATCGTGGAGATCTTGATGGATCCAGGATCTGGTGGGTAGAACAGACCCGCCGCGGTGGCAGTATCCGCGATCTTCTGCGTCAACACACCCGGCTCGACGGTCATCGTCAGATTCGCCGTATCCACTTCAAGGATCTGATTCAGCTTTACCAGACACAACACGATGCATCCAGGGGATGGTACCGAACCACCGGCCAATCCTGTCCCCGATCCACGGGTGACGACGGCCGTCTGAGTATCATTGGCGATGGAGAGAATCGTTGCCACCTGATCGACAGACTCGGGCAGTACGACACAAGCCGGCAGCTGCGAAAGGATCGCCGTTCCATCAAAGGCATAGACACTCAGATCTTCAGCGGAGGTCCGTACGGCGTCATCCCCCAACGCTTCCTGCAGCTTTTCGATAACAGTCATTTAGGATTCACCCACGCCGGTCAGTGATTGACCCAACGAGCGTCGTCCAGGTGCTCGACACGATTCACGTAGTGGACGACTGTGCCTTCACTGTTGAGCCCGAAGCGAGAGATACCTGTGTTGGCCAGCTGATAGCGAGCACTCGGCACGGGCAAACCATCGAGAAGCGCTTTGAGCAGAGCCGAAAGAAAATCGCCGTGACTGACAATGCCGACGCGCTCATCCACATGAACACTGGAGGCAAGGGCGCGCAGTTGCTCCACCACAGCAATCGCCCTGCCCAGCCCCGCAGCGGGCGTCTCCTTGCCCTGACTCCACCAACCGGCGTCGCTGATCGCCCCCTCTGTGAATTTTGCTCCGGGCAGCTGCTGCTCCAGTTCAGCCGGGGTGACGCCGATTCTACCGGCGGCGATGCCCGTCTCCAGATCGGTGAGGAACAAGCCACCCGTCTCGTGCACATCAATCCAGATGTCAGCGGGCAGTTCAAGTCGAGCACTCGTCGGCGCCGATGTCTGCAACGACCGAATCATGGCACTTGTGTAGAGGCGGTCCAGTGGACGTCCACTGGAGCGTTCATGAGGATACAGATGCCGGCCCGCGGCCAGATAAACAGACAGATGCTCTGCCTGTTCACGACCCAGATCGGTGAGATTCGGATCCGCCACACGTTTTGACACATCGGTCAGCACATTGTTGGCGGATTCTCCGTGACGGATCAGAAATAGGTCCATAGATCTTCTTGACACTCCAGAGGGGGCAGGGTAGGTTCGGCGCCCGCAAAACGCAGGTGGGAAATATCATGTGGCTGACGGTCACGAGCCGCACCTGCGACACATCCCTTACAGCATTTTCCACCATACGAATCACGGTAGGCGATGAATATAACGGTACGGCACGGTGAGGTACAAAAGGCACGCGATGAAGCCATTGTCGTCAACCTCTTTGAGGATGTCGATACACTGTCCGGCGCGACAGCAGCTGTCGACAAGGCCTCTGGTGGTCAGATCCGGCGCGTTCGAGACACAGGTGACTTCACGGGCGCACTCGGACAGACGATCGTGCTGTATCCAGAGGATCGGCGGCGAGTGACGGCGCAGCGCATCGTCGTCGTCGGCTTGGGACGACGTGGCAATTTTGATCTGGAAAGTGCCCGCCGCGCCTCAGCAGCAGTGGCCCGCCGCCTGCAATTGCTTGGCGTTGAGCAGGTGTCATCGATCGTTCACGGTGCCAGTGCGGGAGATCTCGCCACGGATGCGGCGGCGCAGGCTCTGGTGGAGGCGGCCATTCTTGCGACCTACCGTTTCGACCACTACATGTCGAAAGCGCCGAAGGGCTCCACAGCGCTGAAGAAACTGACCATCGTCGAGGCGGATTCCAAACGACTGACCGCCGTACGCCGTGGCGCCAAGGCAGGGCAACAGATCGCCGCCGGCGTCTGCCTGGCACGGGATCTGTGCAACCATCCCGGAAACACGGCGACCCCCACCTATTTGGCTCAACAAGCTCGTCGCATCAGCCGCAACAACAGTCTCACCTGCAAGATTCTCGATGAACCGGCCATGCGAAAACTGGGCATGGGGGCCTTGTTGGGCGTCTCTGCCGGCAGTGCTCAACCAGCTCGTTTCATCATCCTGGAGCACAATCGTCCGCCAGGTAAGAAGGCGTCGACCAGTAAACCGCTGCTCTTCGTTGGCAAAGGTGTGACCTTCGATTCTGGTGGAATTTCCATCAAAGGCAGCGCCAAGATGGGAGACATGAAGTTTGATATGTCCGGCGCTGCAGCGGTGATCGGTGCAATGCAGGCAGTGGCAGCCCTCGGGCTCAAGCAACACATCGTCGGTCTCGTGCCAGCAACGGAGAACCTCCTCGACGGCAAAGCGTACAAACCCGGTGACATTCTGCGGAGCATGTCAGGTAAGACGATCGAGATCGACAATACCGACGCGGAAGGACGGCTCATCCTCGCCGATGCCCTGACCTACGCCCAACGATTCAAGCCTGCAGCCATCGTGGACCTGGCGACGCTGACCGGTGCTTGTGTCGTAGCGCTGGGGTCTCATGCAACAGGATTGGTCGCAACGGATGATCATCTGGCACAACGCCTGCAGACGGCAGGAGACACGACAGGCGAGCGTGTGTGGCGGCTGCCACTATGGGATGAATACAAACAGCAGATCCGCAGTTCCGTGGCAGACATGAAGAATTCTGGCGGTAGAGAGGGTGGAGCCATTACGGCGGCGGCTCTACTGGCCGAGTTTGCCGGGGACGCTCCATGGGCGCATCTGGATATTGCCGGGACGGCATGGTCTCAACGCAGCCAGCACTACACGCCCAGGGGTGGTGTCGGCATCGGCGTGCGCCTCCTGGTAGAATTGGCGCGCAATTGGTCAGCACGCGCGGGGCGTTCATGATTCTCTCCGACGGAGATATCCGCCAGCGTCTGAAGTCAGGTGAGCTGATCATAGAGCCCATTGACGACGAACAGATCCAACCTGCCTCCGTCGATCTGCGCCTCTCCGATCACTTCCTCAAGGTCGACGAAAATCGGCTGGAGGCGATTCGCCTCGAAGAGGAGGTCGCCTACGAAAATCTTCACCAGGAACGCATTGTCATTCCACCCCACTCGTTTCTTCTGGCCACCAGTCTCGAGCGCATCCGCTTACCCGATGATCTGACGGCATTTGTTGAAGGGCGCAGTTCCATCGGCAGGATCGGTCTATTTATCCAGAATGCAGGGTGGGTGGACCCGGGGTTCGAAGGCACTCTCACCCTTGAGCTCTACAATGCCAATCGCCTACCCATTCGTCTGCAGACGGGGCGTCGAATCTGCCAGCTGGTCTTTGCACGTATGGATCGTGCCGCCGAAAAACCCTATCGCGGCAAGTATCAAGGCCAGACATCTGCCACCGGAAGCCGCGTCCATATGGACACGGATCGTTAGCAACGAAGTAGAGAGAATCCCATGAACGACGCCGCCAACCTGCACAACGACAGTCTCGTCATCGATTCGCACAATGACAGTGCTGTCGCCTTGATTCGTCGAGGCAACGTAGGCCTCGGCGGCGAACGGCAGCCAGAGCGACAGCAGCGGGCCGGTGCCGTTGCCTATCTGCGCCAGTATCAGAGCGGCGACGTGTCTATGCAGCTGGATATTCCCATGATGAGGGCCGGTGGCATCGACGCCGCCTTCTTTGCCGTAGATACGACCCGCGCCTGGGGAAACCATCTGCTCTATACACTGGATGCGCATGGTTATCTGAAGAGAGAGATTGCGGAGCATCGCGACGATATCCTGATTGCCCTTACGACCAGGGATATCGACACAGCCAAGAGGGATGGTAAACTGGCGGCCGTGCTGGCCGTAGAGAATTCAATCGCCCTGGAGCGTAGTCTCTATGCGCTGGATGCACTCTACGAACTAGGTGTGCGCACCTTGACGATCACCCACAGTGCGCGCAACGAAGCAGCAGATGGCTGCGAGGTGGAGGGTGGTGGCGGTCTGACCGGATTCGGCCGACAAGTCGTGGCTCGAATGAACGAACTGGGGATGCTCGTGGACGTATCCCATCTCAACGACCAGAGCTTCTGGGATACTCTTGATGCTTCGACAAAGCCTGTCATCGCCAGTCACAGCTGTTGTCGGTCTCTTTGTGACAATCCACGCAATCTCACCGATGAGCAGCTCAAGGCGCTCGGTGCGGCAGCGGGTGTCGTCGCCATCACCTATGTCCCCTTCTTCGTCGACACGTCGGCTCCCTCGATCGATCGCCTGATCGATCACATTCTCCACGCCATCGACATGGCTGGCGAGTCAGCCGTTGGACTTGGCTCCGACTTCGACGGCGGCGGCGACCTGCTGGAAGATGCATCCCACGTCCCGCGGATCACCGATGGACTACTGCGGCGCGGTGTCGCAGAAGAAACGGTGAAAGCCGTATTGGGTGGCAACACCTATCGCCTGCTCCAGGCAACGATCGACTAGCGACTGACCACCAAGGCATCACTAAGAGCCTGGCTCCACCCAGCGGCCTAGAAGTTGTAGGACGACAGGTCGTTGCGCTACAAGTCGTAAAGCTCGCCGAACTTCCCCTCCAGATAATTCATCAGATCATCGATTCCGAGAGGTCGTCCCGTCACCTCTTCAACCAGCTGCGTCGCGGTGACGCGTCGACCGCGAGAATGCACTTTCTCGCGCAGCCAACTCAACAAGGGCGCCGTCTCGCCGCGGGCGAATTGCGCCTCCAGGTCACCCAGATCATGGCGTGCCTGAACAAACAGCTGCGCTGCATACAGGTTGCCCAGTGTGTAGGTGGGGAAATATCCCATGAGTCCACTCGACCAGTGGATATCCTGCAACACACCTTCCGCATCATTTGCGGGACGGATCCCCAGATACGACTCCATGCGTTCATTCCAGATGCCGGGAAGATCTGCTACGGCGATCTCACCCGCGACCAAGGCCTGCTCCAACTCAAAGCGCAGCAGGATATGGAGATTGTAGGTCACCTCATCCGCTTCGACACGAATCATGGATGCTTCGACGCGATTGACCTCACGATACATCTGCTCGACATCAACACTGCGCAACTGGTCCGGGAAAAATTCCTGCATGCGCGGCAGTTGATGCTGCCAGAAAGCCCGCGAACGCCCGACCATGTTCTCTAACATGCGCGACTGCGATTCGTGAATACCCAGGGAGATGCTCTCACAAACCGGTAGACCGGCCTGTTCTGGCGGCAATCCCTGCTCATAAAGACCGTGTCCCGTCTCGTGGATGATGCCAAAGAGTGAACTGGTGAGCTGATCAGCCTGATATCTCGTGGTGAGGCGCACATCATCGGGGCCAACGCCACCGCAAAAGGGATGGACGGACACGTCGAGTCGCCCGGCGTCCCAATCGAACCCGAGATCGCCAATCACCTGCCGACCAAATGCCTCCTGTTTGCCGATATCCCAATCGCACTGGAAAGAAGGATCCGGACCACGCTGCCGGTCGAGAATTGCGCCGACGAGAGGCACAAGCCGTTTGCGCAATTGTTCAAGCAGCGGACCCATCTGCTCTACTCGGGCGTAGGGCTCGAATTCATCGAGGAACGCATTGTAGACAGATCCTTCATAGCCCACGGCCTCGGCGACTCTCAGCTGTAGACCGAGCAGCTTCTCCAGCCACGGTTGGAACTGAGCAAAATCGTCTGCACTGCGCGCCTCGACCCACGCTTCGTGTGCCAGAGACTGCGTTCGACTCAACTCGACAACAAGCTCCTTGGGCAGGCGCATGGCACGTTGCTGTGCACGACGAGTTTCTCTGACATTGATCTCATCATCCCCTTCCAGGACAGAATCCGCCAAAGATTCAACGAGATCGGCGAATTGCGGATCAACGAGTTTTTCGTGGTGCAACCCGGCAAGCGTCCCCAGAACAGACGCTCGGCCTTGGGCACCGCGCTTCGGCATCTGCGTCTCCTGGTCCCAGCCCAGCATGCCCGCCGCGTGACCCAAGTCAGACAACTCGCGGACCCGCAGGCAGAACTCATCATATGTCTCAGTGACACTCATTGGAGATTCCTCTCATTCGACTTGGCGTGAACTGCCAGCAGTGACTTTCCCAGCTACGGCGAATCCACTTTCTTGAACATCCTTCACTCATCCTACTGCCAGGAAATAATCATGGCTTTGTCCATCGAACAGGTCGATGTCTTCCGTCTTCACATCCCATTCTATGCTGCCCATGTCACGGCGGCCATGCATCGAGCCCAGACCCACGACGAAGGCCTCGTCCTGTATCGAGTCGTACTCAGCGATGGCTCCGTCGGCCACGGTGATGGAGCCGGCAGAGCCAGAATCGATCAAGATCTCGTCGGCCGCAATCCCTGGGAGATGTGGCTCGATGACTCGATCGGCTTCGGACCTCAGGTTGCACTGCTGGATGCCCTTGGACACGCCACCTCGACACCTGCTCATGCGCTGCTCGGCCAGCAGGTGCGGCAACGCTGCCCCCTCTCATGGTGGGATATTGACATGCCCCCAGAGGATTGGGTGAAGGAAGCAGAGGCCTCCTTACAACGCGGCTATACGACATTCAAGATGAAAGCGCGTCCATGGCGAGATATCCACGACCAGGTGGCGACTGTGGGCAAGGTCGTCCCGGACGATTATCGCTTCGATATCGATTTTAATGGTTTCTTGCTGACGTCGGCGCGAGCGGAAGAGGAACTGTCGAAACTGGATGGGGTACTGCATGCGGGAATGTATGAGAGTCCCTTCTATCTCTACAAAGACCTGACAGGCGCGCGCACCCTTCGTGAACGAGTACGCAAACCAATCGTCGAGCATTTTCGCGACGAAGTCCTTCACGCACATGCCAGCGACGGCTTCGTCATAGGCGGCACGATCAATTCCATGCGGCACCAGGCGTCACTTGCAGCCGGATTCAACAAGCCTTTTTGGCTACAGTTAGTCGGTGCGGGCCCGACGACGGCGTTCGCCCTGCACTTTGGCTCCGTGCTGTCCCACGCACAACTGCCCTACATCACCTGTCATGAACTATTCGAGAGCGACCTGCTCACAAAACGCATAGAGATCGTCGACGGCTATGGGACGATTCCAGAGGGACCTGGTCTTGGCGTAGAGGTCGACGCCGCTGCGATCGAACGTTATCGAGTGGACCCGCAGGAACCGACACCGAAGCAGCGGTATCGACAGTTGAAGAGAATACTACACGTTCGCTGGCCCAGCCCATCAGCACAAAGAACGTGGAGTTTCACGGATGAAGGCCACTATCAGGCGGCCTTCTATGCAGGCTCGCTGCCTGGTTTTCAGCAGGGCGTTCACCTGGACGTGGAGGAAGACGATGGCAGTGCCAGCTTCTCCACCGCCCATGCTGCCCTGGTCGCAAAGGGCCTATAGACTCACTTCTTCTGTTGCTGGATATCTCCAAAATCGGTGAGACGATAGCCAATATCCACATAGTCGAGGAGCCGACACAGAGACCTCAGGGCGACGCCAAAACCGTCGACGCCACTGACGCCGCCGAACTGACCGCCACCCTTCAGATGGGGTTCCAGGTCGAGGAAAACACCAGGGACACCTTGCTTGCGCAGTTTTCTCGTCAGTGCGGGCAGGCGTTGCCGGAAATCTCGCAGGATCGCTTCGTGGGAGGAGTCCCCTTCATCGGCAGGAACGAAATTCTTCAAACGCTCCTCATCCACAAAACCTTGCCATTCCAGCGACGGATCAATGCGATAGTCCTTGATATGCATCCAGCCAATACCTGATCTCATCGCCTCATACTCGGCGAGGGTTTCATCTGGACGCAGATTCTGACTGGACAGATTCCCACCATCAAAGATCAGGTAGAGATTCGGATGCGACACCTTCCGATATAGCTCACGCAAGAGTCGGCCATTCTGCCCAATCAGATTGGCCTCTACCTCAAGTCCAAAAAAGACGCCCCCCCGCTCACAGGCTTCGGCGATCGACCTGAGTCTATCAGCCGCCTGGTCCAGATAGTCTGCCGGGTCCTGGCCGCGCGGATGATAGAATGAGAAACCGCGAATCAGCTTTGAACCAAAGGCGCCAGCAAGATCGATGGCGCGCGCCACATCCTTTTTCAGATATCGGTCGAAGGGGATGAAGGCATTCTGGCTGCCATCTTCCACATCGAGCAGTTTCACCTTGCCGATGGGTGAGCCGATGGATGCAACCTGAATGCCAAAGTCCTTGTGCATCCGACCCAGTTGCCGGATCTGGGACTTGGTCAACTGCATCGCATTCTTGACCTCACCCTTTCCCTCGACATCAACGAAGCGCAAGCTGTAGTATCCCATGCCGAGGGCGGCGAGCATGGTGAGTTGACTTATGGCCTTCTTGTCGACGGGGCCTTCGTCAGCGAAACCGCTGAGTAGGATTTCTGGACGAGACATGGCTCAACCTTCTGATGACTCGTGATTGGATTCTCTTCGTGGAATATAAGACGACCGACCTTGCCTGAAAGGCCAACTACCTGCAGTCAGGTCAGCTGTCCTGCTCAACTACCAATCGCCCCGCCGTCAGTTGCGTCAACTGGGCACGGAGTTGCACGAGATCTTCCTTGGGCCCGCGCAGGTGCAGGCAGGTCGTATCTGAAAACTTCTCTTCAACAACCTCAATCGCCGCACTCTTACCTATCGCCACGCGACAGATCTCATAGCGCTCGTAGGGAAGGTGGACGATCAAGTCTTCGCGATGGACCTTCAGTTCGCGTGGTACAATGGCTAGAACCTGCTGCACCGCCTGCGTATATGCACGCACAAGTCCCCCCGTTCCCAGCTTCGTACCGCCGAAGTATCTTACGACGACGACCACGACATCACCTAGCTCATCGTGCTCAACCACCACAAGCGCTGGACGTCCCGCAGTGCCCGAGGGTTCACCGTCGTCGCTCATCCCATGGGTAATGGTGGCTCCGTGTCCGACTTCGAAGGCATAGACATGATGCGAGGCGTCTGGATAGCGCCGGCGGACGGAATCAATAAAGGCGCGAGCCGCTTCTACCGTCGGCGCTGAGGCAGCGAAGCCGATGAAACGCGAGCGCTTCACTTCGATCTCGACAGAAGCTTCTGCCGTGGGCACCTGGTAGCCGACTGTCACAGTTGCATCTTTTCCAACGTGCCGACAGTGGGCACCTAGGGGACGTAGGTCTCTTCTTCTTCCTGAATGCGGAACTCTGGCGCCAGATTCTCAAAGGCTGCACTGTCGGCGTTCCACATCAGATGAACAGAACCAGTCGGCCCGTTGCGCTGTTTGCCGATGATGATCTCCGCGACGCCCTCCAGGGACGCACCGTCCGCCGATTTGAGTCCATACAGGTCAGGTCGGTAGATAAACATGACCACATCGGCGTCTTGCTCAATAGAACCTGACTCACGCAAATCCGACAGCTGCGGACGGCGATCAGTACGTGATTCGGACGCGCGCGACAACTGCGACAAGGCCAGGACGGGAACATTGAGCTCTTTGGCGAGAGCTTTGAGACCACGAGAGATGCGTGACACCTCTTGTTCGCGACTCTGAATGTTGTCGTGGCTCGTCATCAGCTGCAGGTAGTCGACGACGACCATGCCAATACCGTGTTCTCGTTGCAGGCGGCGCGACTTTGCACGCGCCTCCAAAACGGTAATTCCTGGCGTGTCGTCGATGTAGATCGGCGACTGCGCCAAACGCCCGACATTGCGTGTCAGATGCATCCAGTCATCATCGCGTAGTCTTCCCGTACGCAGCTTTTGCAGATCGACACGGGTCTCGATACACAGAAGGCGCTGGGCAACTTGCGTCTTGGACATTTCGAGACTGAAGACGGCGACCCCCGTGCCCGAATCAACGGCTGCATTGCGGGCAAAGGCCATAGACAGCGCTGTCTTACCCACACTTGGCCGAGCGGCAAGGATGATGAGATCTCCGGGTTGAAAACCGGAGGTCATATCATTCATGTCGGTAAATCCTGTGTCGACACCCGACACCGTGCTAACACGCTCGTGGGCACGTTCGATCTGCTCGAAGGTCTCGCCGAGAACCACCTCCAGCGATTCGAATCCCTGGCTCAGGCGTCGTTCTGAAAGACTGAAGATTCGCTGCTCGGCCCAATCGATGAGCTCATAGACATTGCTCTGACCTTCGTAAGCGCGATTGGAGATTTCTGAAGAGGCCTCGATCAATCCACGACTCAGTCCACGATCGACGACGATCTTGGCATGGTGTTCGAGATTGGCTGCGGAAGCAACCCCTGCGGCGAGTTCTGCCAGGTAGACGACGCCCCCCGCCTCGTCGAGACGACCCGCGGCCTTGAGTTCTTCGGCGACCGTGAGTTGATCAACCGGCTCGCTGCGCTCGTAGAGGCTGACCATCGCATTATAGATATGGGCATGGGGTGCGTTGTAGAAAATGCCCTCATCAAGCATTTCGATTGCTCGACCCACAGCACGACCATCGAGAAGCATCGCCCCAATGACCGCCTGCTCGACCTCCACCGCCTGCGGTGGCACGCGACCAAGTCCTGGCCCCCCTGCTGGACCCGAACCGCGAGGCTGGTCCCTGCCATTGCCACGTTCAGAGTGTGGCGGCGGCCCGGAATCTTGTGGTGGTCCCTGAGTCATCTGCAATCCTCGACCAAGCTCATAGTTCGACCCCATCAAAGAGACGCCGCACGGTTTTCACATCCTCCCACGTATCACGTTTGTACGAAGCATTTCGCAGCAGGGCGGCCGGATGATATGTCACCACTAGTGGAATCCCTTCATACGTATGTTGCTGCCCCCGCATACGGGACAGACTCAGATCGGAGCGCAACAACGCCTGTGAGGCGAATTTGCCAAGGCAACAAATGACCTTCGGAGCCACCAGCCTGATCTGTTCCTTGAGATAGGGCTCACAGCTGGCGACCTCTTCCGGAAGCGGGTCGCGATTGTTCGGCGGCCGACACTTGAGAAGATTGCAGATGAAAACATCCTCGCGGCGCAAACCCATGGCCTCGATGATTTTCGTTAACAATTGGCCTGCCGCGCCAACAAAAGGCTCACCCTGTCGATCCTCATCGGCACCGGGGGCCTCGCCAACAAAAAGAATGTCAGCATCGGCACGCCCCGCGCCAAACACGAAGTGATTCCGTGTGTGTCCCAATTCACACTTCGTGCATTCACAGATCTGCTGGCGAAACCCTTCCAGGCTCTCGGTGCCAGACACCTGTGGGGTTGGTGGTGCCTCCATCATCTGGGGCTCAGCCTGTATCTGATCTGGCTCTGCGGCCATTGGCTCTGGCATCTGTGGCTCTGGCTCACCCGATGGTTCGACCTGGGCCGCTTCAACTTGTGCCTCATCAGGAGCCGCCGGATGGGACATGTCGGCAGGTGCAATGAACTGGCGTCCTTCGAACAGGACCAGATCCTCCAAGGCGCGCCGCACCTGGCGAAGTGTCTCCTGCGGGGAGACCTGTGCGTCGGAGGTCGGATCCATGGCGTTGGATAGCGTCTTAGAGAAGAGGGTGGCGAAACAATCAGCGACGGTAGGTGGAGGTAGTCGAAGGCCAAAGCGTCGTCGCCCTGAAGCATCGGCGCGTGAAGATGACGGGGAGCTCAGCTGCTGTCAAACAATCTCCGGCCCGACAGGTCTCACGAGACGAGTCGTCGCAACAGCTCGTCGAGAATGCGGTCAGCAACATCCAGTTTGTCCATCTTGGCAAGCGCCTGTTCCGATGCCGCGTCAACGATGGTCACGACGTTGGTATCGACGGCGAATCCAGCGCCAGCCTGCTGCAGATCATTCAACACGACGAAGTCAGCGTTCTTCTTCTCGAGTTTCCTGCGTGCCTGATCCAATCCCTGGCCTGTCTCCATGGCGAAAGCGACGAGGAGCCGGTGCCCTTTCTGGGCGCCCAGGATTGCGGAGATATCCGGATTCTCGACGAGTGCAATCGAGTCGAGGCCCGCCTCACGCTTCAGCTTGGTGTCAGACACGCTCGCGGGGCGGTAGTCGGCGACGGCGGCAGCCATAATGGCAGCATCACACCCATCGAAATGCTCCTGGCAAGCCTGCAACATGTCCAACGCGCTGCGCACACCGACCACTTTGACCCCGGTGGGTGCCTGCAGGTGAGTTGGCCCTGAAACCATCACGACTGAGGCGCCGCGAGCACGAGCCCGTGAAGCGATCGCATAACCCATCTTCCCCGACGAACGATTGCCGATGAAGCGAACAGGATCGAGATCCTCTAAGGTGGGCCCCGCCGTGACGAGGAGCCGGCGACCATCGAAATCATTGTGCCGCAGATTGTCGCCGACTGCTAAACGCTGTTCGACGGCTGAGATGACTTTCTCGATCTGGGCCATCCGCCCCTTACCACTGGCCCCTGACGCCAGGGGCCCCGTCTCCGGGTCGATCCAGCCCACACCATCTTGACGCAGGCGTGCACAATTTGCCGTGACCTGTGGATGATTCAGCATGTTCTCTTCCATCGCCGGCGCGACCATGATGGGCGCCTGCGTGGCCAGGTAGATGCAGGTCAGCAGATCATCGGCCAGGCCGTGGGCCATTTTGCCCAACGTATTGGCTGTCGCTGGGGCGACAAGGAACAGGTCAGCCCACTCTGCGAGACCTACATGCAGGACGGGGAACTCCTGTGTCGGTGCGAAGAGATCTGCCGAAACTGGATTCTGCGACAGCACCGCGAGCGTCGTGTCCGTCACAAACTGCTCAGCGTGAGCCGTGCGCACGACTCGCACCTGGGCGCCACGAGCAAGCAACTCGCGAATGAGAAGAGGTGTCTTGTAGGCAGCGATTCCGCCAGTCACTGCGAGCAAGATCCGTCGTCCCTCAAGAGTCATGGGAGGTCTCACAGCACTGCATCGCGTATCTGCAAGGCAAGTTCCTCAGCATCGATCTGCTCAGAATTGAGCACGAGATCATAGATACTCATGTCTTCCAGATCGATACCATAGTGATCGGCATAGCGACTGTGTTCCGATTTCTCGCGCTCTCTGACGGCGTCGATGGCGTCCTGCGGGCTCTGCTCATCACGTCCGCCGACGCGGTTGGCACGGACATGGATATCAGCAGCGATCCAGACTTTGCAGGCCTGCAGTTGATGTCGATGGGCCATCCATCCTGTGACACGACCCTCAAGTACTGCCCCCGGTTGTTGTTCGGCGAGTTCAACCATGCGCGCATCCAGGCGACGATCGATCTCATCGTTCTCTTCCGCCAGAACACCAAAGTCTGCCAAGGACATATCTCGCTCGGCCGCCAGGTCTCGGAAAATCTGACCAGCATTTACATAAGGCCGGCCACTGAGTTCGATCAGGTGTCCGCAGAGTGTGCTGGTTCCACTTCCAGGTAAACCGCTGATGGTGATCAGTCGTGACACAATCAGGCCAGATTCTGCACCTGTTCACGCAGGCGCTCGATTTCTTCCTTGGCGTCCACGGCGGCATGGATGATTTCACTCGCCGATGCCTTGGAAGTAATCGTGTTGATTTCCCGGTGTAGTTCCTGCAGGAGAAAGTTTAGACGCCGACCGACTTCCCCGCCCTCATCGAGAGCACCGAGGAATTGCTCGATATGACTGCGAAAACGAACGATCTCCTCGGTGATGTCACTGCGCTCGGCAATGAGGACGATTTCCGTCATTATGCGATCTTCATTTAACTCACCTGGCTGAAGCAGCTGGTCAATCCGCTCCCGCAAGCGCTGGCGCGCCCGCTCCTTTTCTCCCTGAGCCCATTCATCAATCTGGCCAACCAGATCCCCGATCTTGCCGACTCGGCCGCGCAAATCCTCAACTAGGGTCTCCCCTTCGCGACTTCTCATCTGCTCCAGATCTGCGGCGGCCTTGTCGAGAGTCTCAAACAGAAGGCGTGCAAGTTCGTCGACGTCTATGCCTGTCGCTTCACTGCGAAACAGACCTGGTAGTCGCCCCAGGACCTCCAGAGATGGCTGCTGATCTTCGAGCTCTGCTATCTGCGCGAGGCGTTTGAATTCCTTGATGTATTGGGCAGCCACGTCCTCATTGAGACGCGGCAGGGAGCTCTGCTCCGCCGTCTCTTCCACCTCGATATGCACGCTGACTTTGCCACGTCGAAGTCGGGTCTGCAACCGTTCACGAATCTGCGGCTCAAGTTCCTGCAGACTACTTGGTGAACGAATCTGCAAGTCCAGAAAACGTCCGTTCACAGAACGCAGCACCACTCGCAGTCTCAGTCCATCGGACTCGACGCTCGCGTTGCCAAAACCAGTCATGCTGTAAATCAACTCCGCCACGTGATTTCCATTCCCGTTTTATTACAATTCTCAGTTCCCACTATCAACGACGATCTGAACGGTCTCGGAAAACCCCGTCAACTGTGTCTGAAATGACACATCAAGAGAGACCTTCCACAACTGTGTCGCTGCCGCGATCCAAACGTGCTGATTTTGCTCATCGATCGCTACATCCTCGGTACCCGGCACATTGTCCCAATGCAACAGTGGCACACCAGAACCGGTATAGGCGACAATGTCTGCCGGTCCCGCAACCCAAACGTCACCTCGTACGTCACCTGCGTCGAGCGCGACAGCAGGTTCCGGGAAAGGCATGAAAATCTCGAGAGGCACCTGCCCTGGCGTGAGCTGTAGCAATTTGATGCCATCTTCCGCCAGAACCCAGGCGGTTGATCCGTTGGCAGAGGCATCAATCTCGATCAGACCAGCCATCTGGGTCCACTCCGAAACACGCCGTCCATCCGCATCAAAGAGTAGAACACGTTCACCCGCCGGATCGGCGATCCACAGTGCTCCGGATTGCACGGCCAGCTCAACCTCGCCCTCGAAGGTTCCATCAACCTCCGACAACTGCAAGGTATCTGCCATGGTCTCCAGATCAAAGGAGTACACCTCAAAGCCGAATCTGTCCACAATCCAGCCGCGTCGACTCGCTGAATCTATCGCCAGATCTCCACCGCCTTCGATGTCCACAGCGATTCGATGGATGTCACCGGCCGTATCGATCCGATGCAGACTGCGAAAACGACGATCGCTTACCCAACAATCGCCCGTGGCACCGTCTACGCCGATCGCAGCGATCGAGAGAAAACGGCCCTGGGCGAACAATCCCGTCCGGCCATCGGGGCTCAGACGCCAGACCAGCCCACTACCTCGATCTGCGAGCCAACTGATTTCCGGGCCCGGTGTCGCCAGACGCGCATCGCCAACAGGCACTTCGCCCTCGTCCTTGACGAGCATTGACATGCGGTATTGATAGATCGCGCCGTTGGTCACATCGCCATCGAGATAGGAAGACTCGGCCGCAGGCAGATCAAAGGTCTGTGCGCCCTCCGGCCCACCAATCCGGTAAATGCGCACGCCATCCAGATCGGATAGATCCGTCAGGTCCCACTGTAGCCGCACCTGTTCATTGTCTGCCAGCGCACCGAGTGGTGCAAGCAGACTCAGTGGACTGTCGGCGGCTGGATCCAACGGATTTCGCCGCTGGCGATCAGCGCAACCGCTGACCAGCAGCGCGACAAGCGCCACACCAACCAAGCAATGTTGTCTCATCGAGGTCTGCATTTCATGCCTAGGTATGCATTTCATGCCTAGAAGAATACGAAATACGCAGTGAGGACGAGTCCAGCTTCCATCGCGAGAAAAGCGGCTCCGGCGATGCGATCGTAGCGTTCGGCGTCGTCGAAGGCATCTTCGCGTCGCTCTTCACCTGCTGAAGATAAATAGCGATCGTAGGCGTCGTCCCCACGCCCACTACTCCAATGAGCGATCGCGGCACTGCCCGCCGCGACAGCAGCACTGGCAATCACCGCACGACGCCAGATACTGCGCTTGCTACCCGACTCGAGTCGAGGGTAGGTCACCTGCCGATTCGTACTCGTCCCCGCAGGGGTTGTCTGTGCGGAAACTCGGACACTCCGGCGATCGCCCTGTG
>Ga0233434_1000946_pt1 | contig 30703 bp, 29 predicted proteins | sample SI_122_August201_4_FD_182738 | JGI IMG/M metagenome (GOLD analysis project Ga0233434, IMG submission 182738) | Seawater microbial communities from Saanich Inlet, British Columbia, Canada - SI_122_August2016_120_MG | ecosystem: Environmental > Aquatic > Marine > Inlet | place: Canada: British...
CCGCCGCCATGAACATGGAATGTTCCGAGTCCATATTGGTGAATTTCCCCTGCAGGGTTCCATCGGCAAACCATTTGGCCAGGGTTTCAATAATTTCGGTTTGTGGGGTAATGGGAAACGCCGGAACATACTCCACCCCTGCCATGCGGGCTCCCCACGCCGCCGCTTTGTTTCCCGTCAACATTATTTTCGTTTTCATGGAAACGTCCCCGTTTCTTTTACCGTGTGAATAAAATGACCCGGGCATTCCAGAGCGCAAATCAGGCAACCCTTGCAATGGTCATAATCTATCTCCGGCCTGCCGTCCGGGGCTACCCCAATAACACCATCCGGGCACCGGGCATAGCAGATCAGGCAGTTATTACATTTTTCGTAATCGATCTCGGGTCTCTCCACCCGCCAGTTTCCGGTTTTTCGCAATGCCATGTTGCCCGGATCTAAAATAATGGGGGCCCCATCGACAACCGGTAGCTGAGAAGGAAAAACCAGCGGTTTTGCGGTTAAACCTTTTTCTTCCCTTTGTGAAACAGCTACGGGCTGGATCATTTCGAAAATTTCACGGGCCAAATCGAGATTGCCTTGTAGCAGTTGGGAAGAGATTCCCTGCTGGATCAATTCATCCTCTACAGCCCGAAGAAGACACTCCAATTCAATGTTTCCCAGCAGGCGAGCCCCCACTGCGGAAAGCGCGGAACTGTATACCGTCCTGTGATTGAGATACTGGAAACAAAGATCGGTCAGATTGGTCGTCGTTACCGAGAATTTCTGCGATAACGCGTCCGGTACCTGGGCAGAGTTGACGAAAACAACCGTGGAGGGTTCCGCCCCGCAAAGGGGAGCAGATTGAGGATCGTTCAGCAGAGTCTCATCCCCAATCAGAATGATATCTGGAGAGGAAATCGGACCGCGTTCAAGAATAGGGTCTTCAGAGACGCGAGTGAAAGCAATGACCGGGGCACCTCTTCGCTCTGCCCCGTAAAGTGGAAAATCCTGAGCCTGGAACCCAGAATAAAAACCAGCACTGCCTAAAATCTGGCTGGCTGTTTTTATCCCCTGCCCCCCGCGACCATGTATGCGTATTCGCCACATTTGGCCCTCGCTCAGTTAAATGTATCAATTAGTCTCTATATATAAGACACCACCCAAAGTGAAATATTCCTCATATATAAAATGGGTCCAAATGGCAGGATTTTCTATACCCTATCTACTGATTTTCGCTGTCTTGCACAGAATAAATCGCCTTGTAACGTCTTTCCAGGCTCTGCGCCTCGACAGGTTTGCCCATTTTTTGAAGCAAATAGGCATAATGCTCAAGAATGTTCGCGACAAGCGTGTGCTCTTTACCCAGAGACTCTTCCAGAATCTTTAAAGCCTGTTTTAATAAAGATTCGGCTTCTTCGTATTCGCCGCGCATCCGGTAGTTGCCCGCCAGATTATTGAGTCTCAAAGCTACATTAAGGTGCTTCGGCCCGAATCTTTTTTCATCCATCGCGAGACTGCGCTTGAGCACCCACCCGGCCTCGACAAATTTGGATTGGACCTGATAAATTTCGGCCAACTGATTGAGGCTGAAAGAAAGACGATGGTCATTGTCAGGGGAGGTTTCTGCCAGTTCCAGGGCTCGCACAAAATGCTTTTCCGCCTCAGCGTAGCGGGATTCCCGAAAGGCGGACACAGCCTTTTTATTATGGCTTTCCCATGTTTCCGGCTGGCTGAAATAGCTATTGAGGTAAAGCAATGAGCCCGCTACCGCCACAAAAAGAGCAACAAGTTTTGTTGGGGTCATGAAAACCGTTGAGCCTCAGTGTATGCGGTTGGTCTGTTCATTTTCAATCCTCCAGTAAAGATTCAAATCTCTCTGAACAATGGCTAAAATTCCTCCCTGAATAAGAATCAAGACCATTTCCCAGAAAATATAAAAAGGTACTGTCATCGGCAAAACCTTTTTCAATCCACTGAGAATGAAAAATCCCAGGACAATGGTCGTAACCGAAAAGGATTTTGTCAGTTTCTTTTTCAGAAAACCCGAGAATATTTGAAATTGAAAAAACAAAAAGGCCGCTTCTGTTCCCGCAATAACCAAATCGAAAGAAATATCGGTCACCAGGTTGAGCCCGTGCATGTCCAAAGCTTTCTGGATAACACCGTAAATAAAATAAGGCAGAATCGTAAATACGAACAACCCCAGCGCCAGCAGTTCCGGGTTGAGTTTTAATTTTTTATAGCTGACAAAGTCCCGATAATTTCCCAGAAACCAGAAATACAAGTAGAGCCCAAAAGTTACCTGATAAAAAATCAGAAAAAGTTTTATTGGCATGCCGCAAAACGGGACTTTGGGCAGTCTTTTGTATTGGGAAATAATTTTTGAGGAAAATATTTCCCGGATCGATTTTATTTTTCCGCTTTTTTTATCGACCAGATTGTCTTCGGGAACCAGCTTTCCCATCGACAGCAAACTGCGAATATCCCTCAGGTGCAAAGGAACCTTTTTTCGGCGGCCTTTAAGCGGGAAATATTGTTTTGCAGAAAATTCAATAACGGCCGAAAGTTTTTCCAGTTCCCTCTTGGCTTTCAATCCCAGATAAATGCCTAAAAAAACGATCGCAAAAATCAGGTAAATGGACCAGATGGTATTGGAAAAAGCGGCGGTATCATAAAGGCCATGTAGCGTTACCACCACCACAAGGCCGTGAATCAGGTGCCTGACGCGGTTGGTGCTGAACTTCGCCCGGCCCATAAAATAGCCCAGGATGATGCCGAAGAAAGCATGCCCCGGCACCGCCGTGACCATTCTAAACATCCCCACCGCTTGCCCATATTGCAGGACATATATGATATTTTCCACGGTGGCGAATCCGCAACCGATCACCCCACCATAGATAATTCCATCAAAGGGTTCGTTAAACTCCCGTTCATCAAAAACAAACGCCTTCAAAAACAGAAATTTGCACAACTCCTCCGCAAGAGCCACCCCGAAGAACGCATAAAAGATAGTCTTCGGCCAGAAGAGCGGGGAATGTTCATCCTGCAAGGCCTGTATGCCTAAAACTTGCTCGGCAATGCCTTCAAAATAATAGGTTGGCAAAACCGCCAAACCACCAAGGAAAAAACTTTTAAGCACCAGCTTCCTGGGCTCCCGGTCCCACTTGTCGGAATAGTAGATAAAAACGGCGATGGCAACACCCGGACCCATAGCAATGTAAAGCAGTCTTAGCGTTTCCATGCCATCACTCATAAGGAGCCTTTCATCGTAGTCCGGTAATATCGTTTCCCTTCAAATCTATATATTCTGCCTGGGGGATTTTAGGCAGTCCCGGCATTCTCAGTATGTCTCCCGTTAGAGGGATGAGAAATCCGGCTCCGGCGGCAATTAAAATTTCCCGCACCGTAACACTGAAATGTTCCGGCCTGCCTCGAAGTTTCGGATTGTCCGACAAAGAGGCCGGGGTTTTGGCAATGCATACAGGAAGGTTCTGGTAGCCAAGTTTTTCGATAGACCGGAGATCCCTTTCGGCTTTTTGGGTGTATTTAATTTCTTCGGCCCCATACATTTTGCTGGCAATTTTCCAGATTTTTGTTTTTACATCTTCATTCCAGTCATAAAGCGGACAGAAAGGCTGAAGTTTTTTTTCTGCGTGAAAGATAACTTTCTCGGCCAGTTCTATTCCGCCTTTCCCCCCTTCTGCAAAAACGTTGCTCACCGCGAAAGGAACCCTGTTCTCACAATGCCTTTGAACAACAGCAATTTCCTCAGGATGATCCCCCTCAAAGCGGTTGAGGCAAACAATAGGAGGTTCGCAGAATTGTTTGATATTTTCCACGTGCCGATCCAGGTTGGGCAGTCCCTTTTGCACAGCCTCGGGATTTGGTTTTTCAAGGTCGGACTTTTCAACACCACCATGAGACTTCAGCGCCCGGCAAGTCGCAACCAGGACCACCGCTGCGGTATCGAGTCCTGCTCCCTTACACTTGATATCGAAAAACTTTTCCGCCCCCAGATCGAAACCAAACCCCGCCTCCGTGATCGTCCAGTCGGAAAGAGCCAAAGCCATTTTGGTTGCCAGAACTGAGTTGCAACCATGGGCGATGTTTGCAAAAGGCCCTCCATGAATAAACGCCGGTACGCCCTCGGTGGTTTGTACCAGATTGGGGAGCAGGGCATCTTTCAAAAGTGCCATCATCGCTCCCGCAGTATTTAACGATTTTGCGGTGATGGGCTTTCCTTGATGCGTGAAGGCGACCAGAATATTTTCCAGGCGGGACTTGAGATCCTCATAACTTTCCGCAAGGCATAAAATCGCCATGATTTCAGAAGCGGCAGTGATATCAAACCCCGATTCCCGGGGAACACCCTGCAAAATGCCTCCCAGTCCGACAACAATATTGCGCAGGGCACGATCATTCATATCCATAACGCGCCGCCAGATGATACGCCTCGGGTCTATGTCCGACACGCCTTCATGATAAATCTTGTTATCCAACATCGCGGACAACAAATTATGGGCGGAGGTCACGGCATGAAAATCGCCGGTGAAGTGCAAGTTGATATCTTCTCTTGGTAAAACCTCGCTCAACCCGCCACCAGTAGCCCCACCCTTCATACCCAGGCAGGGTCCCAGAGAAGGTTCCCTGAGTGCCAGACAAACCGATTTATTGAGCCGGGCCATCGCCTGACCGAGACCAATAGTCGTGGTGGTTTTTCCTTCTCCTGCCGGAGTAGGAGTGATGGCCGATACCAAAACCAGTTTCCCTCTTGCGGGAAATTTTTCCAGCACCTCAAGGCGAACCTTGGCTTTATCCGTTCCATAGGGAATGAGGTCGGATTCGGTCAGCCCCAGTTTTCTGGCAATTTCAAGGATCGGTTCCATAACTAACAAAATGTGTCAGGCAGAAAGTTCCAGCCAAGTTTATATTTCGCCCATCTTAACTCTTTTAAGTCTTAGATCATAATCAGATCAAAAAATTCCATAAGGCCCCCGAATTATGGCAAATTCAAGGTAAAACTTTATTAATTAATGGATTATGCATCCGTAGAGGAATATATTAATTAGAGGGAATATCCTATATATATGGGACCTATTCATTCTAAAACCTGATTGCGAGAAAAATCATGCTGAGTGCACCGATAGACCGTAATAAGGAACCGGAACCGGAAAAACAAGTAAGCCGGATCAATTCTCCTTACTGGACCCTTCCTACCAATGGAGGGCTCGGTTCGCCTCAAAACGTCAGACCATCTCATTCCAGTGAAGGCATCATTTTGAGGGTGAGGGATACCCGTATGGTGGAACGCCGTGAAAATCTTTCTCCACCTGAATCCCTGGAACGGCGCACAAGAGATAATCGGAAAAAGGACTCCCGGTGGAATAATGTAAGCCATCACGTCCTGGTCATTGCTATAGAACGCCAAGCCGGTGAACCCGAACCCTGGAAGACCGGAGATCGTGTGTCAGTAATTCCTAAAACCCGAACTGCTGCACCCGTAGACACACCGCACCCACCCACCGACACCGGAGAGGACAAACCGCCTCTGTTGACTAAAGATGAAGGGGACTATGTACTGCACCTGAGCAAGCCTTACCCCGCTGAGCGCTAGCAGGAGAAATCACTATGAAAGCCCTGGTTCTGGATATCAACGAATGGGAAACCGCAAAGGGAATGAACCTGACCGATGTGCCCACACCGGAGCTTGATGAAACCCGGTGCCCTGCCGATTCCAACAAATGCATTATCAAACCCCTTTACACCGGATTTTGCGGCTCCGATAAAAGCATCTGGTTTCGCCACGCGTTCGAGGAGATGATCTTCGACTCGCTAAACCAGGAAAACAAGGACTACAGAATTTGCGGGCACGAACTTTTGGGAGAAATTATCGAGGCCGGCTCTTATTCCCAAAACCATTACGGCTACAAGCCGGGCGACATCGTTTCCACAGAATCCCACATCTTCTGCGGTCGTTGCCACCAGTGCAAAATTGGCGATGCCCATGTCTGCTCGGACCACCTCATCATAGGAATCTCTACCGATGGCTGTTTTGCCGAACAGGTCAAACTGCCAGCAAAAGAATTGTGGCGAACCGATCTGGATAAAATTCGCCCAGAAGTCGCCGCTATTCAGGAACCTCTGGGGAACGCGGTGCATGCCTGCAGTCGGGTGGACCTGCGCGGGAAAACCGTGGCAGTGTTCGGATGCGGAACGATCGGGCTCTTCACCATTCTTGTCGCCCGGGCAATGGGCGCGTCAACAATCATTGGTGTCGATCCCTCAAAAACCAATCTAAAAATCGCGGAAGAACTTGGCGTGGACGCAACATTAAAGGTCTCCTCAGATCCGACAAAAACGCCCGGCCCCGCACCGGACCATGAAATCGCCGAAAAAATTCGAAAGCAATGCTTCGGCGAAGGTGTTGATGTGGCCTTTGAAATGTCCGGGAGCAATCAGGCCTTGAATACGGCGATTGCCTCCACCCGCGCCGGTGGGGATATTATTTTGTTCGGTCTTTCCTCTGGCGACTATATCCTGACAAATTTTCAAGATATCATCCTGCACGGAAAATCCATGCACAGCGTTGTCGGGCGAAAGGTTTTCCAGACCTGGTACATTGCCAGCAACCTGTTGATGTCCCGAGGCCATTCCCTGCAAGACAAAATTTACGATGTCATTTTAAATAAGGGAAAAGACACCGTTTTCCCTTTCAAGGATTTCGATAAAACTCAATTTGAAAAAGCCATCACTGCGCACCCCAAAATCATATTGAAACATGACTGACAAGAGCACAGACAGTTTCCACGCACACCTTCAATCCGAACTGAAAGCGATTCAGGAGTCCGGCCTGCATAAGGATGAACGTGTACTGCTGTCTCCGCAGGGAGTCCATCTTTCCACTGCCACGGGAGGAACCGTTCTAAATTTTTGCGCCAACAATTATCTGGGTTTGGCCAACCACCCGGAAATTCTCGACTCTGCCCGCCACGCTCTGGAACAATATGGTTACGGCATGGCTTCGGTGCGATTCATTTGTGGAACTCAGGAAATCCACAAACAACTGGAGCAAAAGATTTCCGAGTTCCTGCAAACCGAAGACACCATCCTCTATTCCTCTTGCTTCGATGCCAACTGCGGGCTGTTTGAAACCCTGCTGACAGAAGAGGACGCTGTGATCAGCGATCGGCTGAACCATGCCAGCATCATTGACGGAGTACGCCTTTGCAAGGCAAACCGGTTTCGCTACAACCATGCCGACATGGATCATTTGGAAACCCAGTTAAAAAGGGCGCAAAAATACCGACACCGGATCATCGCCACCGATGGGGTTTTCAGCATGGACGGCGATGTCGCTCCGTTGGAAGAAATTTGCGATCTGGCAGACCGTTATGGTTCACAGGTTATGGTCGATGACTCCCATGCTACAGGATTTTTCGGCAACACCGGACGCGGCAGTGTTGAGTACCGACATGTCATGAAGCGCGTGGACATCATCACTTCAACCTTTGGCAAGGCATTGGGCGGAGCTTCAGGCGGATTCACCAGTGGACCGAAAGAGGTCGTCGACCTTTTGCGCCAGCGGTCACGCCCTTACCTGTTTTCCAACAGCTTGTCACCTGTCATCACCGCCACCACTCTTAAAGCCATTGATATCATTTCAAGTTCCCTGACATTAATAAATAAACTTCGCGACAACGTGAAGTACTTCCGCTCCGCAATTTCCGGGGCGGGATTCGATATCAGGACCGGCGACCACCCCATCATCCCGATCATGATCGGCGATGCGTCAGCGGCAAAAAATATGGCCGATCAGTTACTGGAAGAAGGCATCTACGTGATCGCCTTCAGTTATCCGGTCGTACCCAAAGATACCGCACGAATCCGCATCCAGATTTCCGCCGCCCACGAGACGGCCCACCTTGACCAGGCAGTATCTGCTTTCAAGAAAATCAAAACCAAAAATGCGGATCTTTGATACCCAACTTTCCATGAGCCTGTTATGCCCCGAAGGGAGTAGCAAGCGGGCAGGAGTGGGTGTATAATGATGATACCTATCCGTAAATTTTATCGAGCGTCGCCATGTCCAGGAACAGGCAAACCGTGTTGAGATGGATTTTTATCCCCTTCCTGTTTTTTTTATGGGCCAGTCCGGCATGGGGAGCGGTTTATAAATGGAAAGATGAAAACGGTCGTCTGCATTTTACCGATGACATCACCAACGTCCCCAAAAAATTCAGACCCCACTACACCAACAAAAAATCCAAACCAAGAAAGAAAACCGAAAAACCTAAAACCAGCCTGGGGGAAATTTTAAAAAAGAATAGTGCCGCACGGGACCAGCAAGGCACCAAACCAGGATACGGAAAAGCGCTTCCGGGAATGGGGCAAATGGAACAGGAAGAGTTCGCCAGAGAATTAGAACGCAGTATGGAGGAGCTCGCCGAAGAACTGGGCCGGGCATTCGAAGGTATGGGTCAGGAATACGAAAATTGAACGTGTAATCATCATGTCCAAAAACAGACAGTCCCTATTGAGGTGGATTTTTATCCCCTTCCTGCTTTTTTTATGGGCCGGTCCAGCATGGGCAGTGCTTTATAAATGGAAAGATGAAAACGGTCGCAAGCATTTCACCGATGACATCACCAAAGTACCCCTCGAACACAGACCCCACCACACCAACAAGAAACAGAAAATCAAAAAACCTGAAACCAGTCTAGGCAAAAATTTAAAAAAGGGAGGCACCTCGCTGGAACAGGGGATGGAGCAAGGCATGGAGCAAATGGCCGAAGAGCTGATCAGGGGGTTGAAACAAGGTATGGAGCAAATGGCCGAAGGGATGGGCGAAGGATTTGGAGAGTGGGTAGGGGTGATAGAAGCCAATGCACCCGATATAGGAGAAACCAGCTTCAACAGTAAAGAGGAAGAAATAGAGCACAAGTTACAGCAATTTTTAATCGGCACGTTTTTAATGTGCCAGTTCCAGTTCATCATGGAAAAGTCCGCGACCTGCTCGGACAAGGGAATGGAAATCGATGAAAAAAAATGGGGCGATTTCAAAGATTATGTGAGCGAAATTTCACCACGCCAAAATACCCGCACTAATTTATTGATCCGGGCATACCATAAAAACTCCGGTGAAGTCTGGCAAATCACCGAGGACGGCAAAAGCTCAGTAAAAAAAGCCCCCAAGGAAAATAAAAAGAAGAAAATATAACCTCGCTGGTAACTTGACGGGTAGTGGTGGTGGGCCGTCTCGGGATCGAACCGAGGGCCTACTGATTACGAATTACAAATTGGCGTTTTTAGGAAGCTGTTGAAAACAGGCTGGTTTCTCTTATCTGCTTTATTTTCAAGTATCTTGAAGGGTTCCGCAGGCTCCATCAATTCTATAAAATCCGTCTCGGTGGGAAATTTCTATCATAAATTTATCATAGCTGAAGAGGCCTTAAGGTTTAGGCTTACTATGACTTTGGCGTGAGAGGCCGGGATGCAAAATAACTTTACTACGGTAAGGTTTTCACAACTGGCTATATTATAAAGTTTTAAGCGGTTAGTCCTTCTTGGACAATCGCTTTTTTTATGGGAATTTTTGTAGACAAAGTGTAGCCAAGTTATACTACTGTGAGAACGCTTGAATGATATTCAAGAGGTCGGGAGTTCGACCTTCCCCAGCCCCACTTTGTATTGAAAGGGGTTAGCTCGAAAAGGTTGACCCCTTTTTTGTGGATTGTATGGTAAATGATTTGCTCGGCACTAAATCGTTTCCTCGTCATAATATTCCCCCCCCTATAAAAGTCTTAGCTTAGCATTTGGGCTACTTTTCTGGGGTCGGGTCATTTTAAGGCAGTCGCTTTGCGAACCAATTTTTTACAACAATTTGAGCATCCTCCAATACACAAGGCCCACTATTCCTCATCCGACCAACATTTGTGATCCATGGAGAAAACATATTATGGAATGACGGGGTGACGTTCAAGGTTTGCTAAAATCGAAAAACTATCCGCCATCAACAGCAACCCTATTTCGAGGCTGTCATGATTCCTGAGACGAGGCAAAATAAAAGCCCTCTCCCAAAAATAGGGAGGGGGCTTTTGCAATGTCATATTTCTACTCGATAAGGCTGTGCCCCTTATGGGCTAGGGAGCTTCAGCCGAAAACCAAACGTCATTCACTAAATTACCCGGATGACTGTCATAGCCCCCCAGTATCGCGATATTACCGGCATGCACAGCAGAAGCATGCCCGTACCTTCCTGACCAACCCGCCGCGACAACCTTCTGAGTCCAGTTGATTCCATCGACCGAAGACCAGACATCATTTTGAGAGCCAGCAGGAATGCGCCCTCCCATCAGCCAGATTTCACCCCCCAGCGCGACAGACGCATGACCATGCCGCCCGGCCCACGGAGCTGTGGCGAGTTCCTGAGTCCAGGTGATCCCATCCGCCGAAGACCAGACATCGTTTTTATAGCCATTGGCATACCCGCCTATTACCCACATTTTACCGTTGTGCACCACAGCGGTATGATCATACCGCTCTGCCCACGGAGCCGTGGCGAGTTCCTGGGTCCAGGTGACCCCGTCCACCGAAGACCAGACATCGTTGGCAGAAGTAGTGTTACCGATTCTGCCTCCGAGGATCCAGATCTTACCATTATGCACAACAGAGGCGTGTTCCATTCGCGCTGCCCACGGAGCGGTAGAGAGTTCCTGAGTCCAGGTCGCTCCATCTACTGAAGACCAGATATCGTTTTTATAGGAGGGTGTTGAGCTCGTTCCAGCCAATCCGCCAAAAACCCACAGCTTACCAGCATGTGATACGGAAGCCGTTTTAAACCGTTCTGTCCACGGCGCAGAAGCCGTGGCCCGATGCCAGGCGGTACCAAGAGCAAGAGGATTTATCGTTACACTAAATTGTGAATTTCCAAGAATATTGCTCAGCTCCAACAAATGAGTTCCCGAGAGAACCGAGAATGGAACTTGCACAATCACCTGAAAAAACTGCGGTCCGAGTTCCGTAGAAGAAAGAACAGTAAGCGGCACCCCACCCAAAGTGACAACCGGGTTATCAACCCCAACTACCAGCCCAACACCATTAATATCTACCTTCCTCAATGTATCTTTTGCATAAGTAATCTGAACACCGTCAAGGTTATCACCGCCCCCTGCCACACCGGGAGGTCCTTGTGGCCCCACTGGGCCGAGCGCCCCCTGTGGTCCTTGCAGACCCGTCAACCCTATTGGCCCTTCAACTCCCTGAAGACCTGTCAAACCTTGAGGGCCTGCTGACCCCACTGGACCGGGCTCTCCTTGAAGTCCTTGCACACCCGCATCTCCCTTCAGTCCTTGAACACCTTCCAGCCCTCGAGGTCCTTGAGGCCCTACCGGACCGGGTTCTCCCTGTAGTCCTACACCTGTATCACCCTTCATCCCTTGAGACCCCGGTGGGCCTGGTACGAGTTGGATGGCATTGATCTGGTTTTGCAGGTCTGCAATTTGGTCTTGCAACTCACCCACCACAGCACGCAATCTTTTATTGCCTTTGAGTCGACGCTTATCGTCATCCTTATCTCTATCTTTATTTTTTTGCGCATACGCCACACCGGAAAAACCCAGGTCAACGCTGAACACATTGCCAGTGAGACCGAAAATGAAAAACAGCACCGTGAAAACGGTAACATAAGCAGTAAGGCGTTGCATAACGACTCTCCCCCAGACCTTAATTGATAAATTCACCAAACTCATACAAAACTACAGCGGTGTCATAAATACTAAATACCTCATCTAAATAAACGATGCCTACCTGAAAGTCAAAAGAATTAAAGTTAGATATATCAATATGTTGCCTGGCTCAAATATCGCACCCAGAAACCACACACAAAATCAGAAAAATAACAACTGTCCTACAATTGCCATACTGACTGAAATGCAGTGTCCACCTATTTATGGGGCTTTAATAAAAACACTGAAAAACCCCAGGTTATTCCTGAAAATACCAAAATTTTTTAACAGAGCAATCAAAAATCCAGTCCTCGTGACTGCACTTATTTTATAACAACAAATATCTGAAGCGAGATTTGGACTAGCCATATACCTGACCAAAAAATAACTACAGGAACCCTTTGACAACACGCAATAGCACAAGATATCACTAGAGCTTTCGCTCAGCCATATCGCTATTGACCAGAACCGCTAAGCGTCACAAGTTTGAAAAAGCAAAAACCTTGGTTCATTGTGTAAAGGGGTCAAGTCCTTTCTTGACTACAACTTAAATTCTAATTCCGCAATCGGATTCTAGCTGTTTTGCGAGGGAAATACCAGTACCCCTACGGGATATGAAATTTATGGGGAGGGCAGGCCGCGAGATCCTTCGACAGGCTCAGGATGACGGACAATAAAACAGGTAAATCAAAGGCTGGATTTACCCGTGCCGGGCATGAATTTATTGAAGTGGTTATCACAGCCGCGCTCTGCTCGCAAAGACGGCATCACTCCCCCCGGCGAGGTTGCCGGTTTTTCACTCCCTGCCCACGTGGTGGGCTGGAGCCAGCGGGCGGAATTGAACCGCCGACCTACTGATTACGAATTACAAATTGGCGTTTTTAGGAAGGTATTGAAAACAGGCTGGTTTCTCTTATCTGCTTTATTATCAGCAAGTTTTAAGCATTCCATAGATTCCACTAATTCCATGAATTCTGCCCTTTTTGAAAATTTCTATCATAATTTTATCATCGTTGCTTTCATTTTGAAGCAACGGTCTAACAGGACTCTTTATAAATTTGCCTGAGAATTGGGCCGTTGTTTTTCTTCCAGTCGAAACGTTTTCTGGCCATATAAACGATGTGGTCGGTCGGCGCCAGAATCATTTTATTTTCTGGATTGAGAATCGGCTTTTCTCCTCCTTTCCTTTGGAGGCCCAAAATCTCCACCGAGAGATCAAGTTGAATAATAGCAACTTTTAAACTTCCGAAACTGAACTCCTTATCATATCCCTCCCACGACCCTACTGACGATTGGCTGATATAAATTTGGTTGCCGCCAGAGTTTGTTGACAGTTCGCTATAAACTTTATATAGGCCGGGGTCTTCCAATTCCTGAACCAAGAGTCCCATTTGCAGGTCGGTGGTGCTGATGCCGCCATCAATACCGAAGGTGCTGAGGTTACCCAGTGTTTCTGCTCGACTGCAGGTCATGACTGTGGTGACTTGCGACCAGTTTTTTTCGATGAGACCGGCTGTCAGAGTGTTGGTATCATCCATGGCCGGGTCGGAGGCAGATGAGGTGAGAACGCATGCTTTGGCCTCGCTCGCGTTGGCGCGCTGCAATGTTTCCAAAGCTGAAGGTAGACCCATTATGAATGCGTCTATTTTTTTCGATAAAAAATGTGGGATCTCTTTATCCTGATTGGGTAAATGCGCGGCTACGAGTACACGGGGGATATCCTTAAAATCAGGGCTGTGATCCAGTTCTTTCATCAGTTCCGTAGTTTCCGCATAGGAAGGAACATTAACAATGATCAAGTGTCCGCTACCTGAATATTTGCCTTCGCCTTTCATTTTTTTCATTCTCCTTTGCATGGCCCGTTCCAAAATGACCCCGGTCAAAATCCCGAAGCAACCGATACCCAGCATCGAGGTCAAAACCGTGACCCACCGTCCTTGCGGGGTTGCCGCTGACACATCCCCGTATCCGATCGTGGTTAAAGTGATATAAGCGGTCCACAGGCCGTCTAAAAATGTCACATTCTTTTCATAGGTCGAAAGAACGGACGCAAAAACCAGGATCATTAATAAAAAGGTCAGGCTCAAACCGAAAAGCAGACGAATGTCTGGTTGCCTGAGTTTTCTCCAGATGCGTTTAAAAGAATAAAAATACATGCTTTTGGCTTCCGTCGACTATAAAGGTCTGATTATAGCGGTTTACTGTATAGAATAATAACTCTCTTCCTAAACAAACGTATGTATATTCTAGCAAAACTGATATCATGGGTTACTGTTTATAAAGTATAAACCTGAAGGACTATTAGTTTGATTTTTTTTAAATGAATCGGAACAACTCCACACTATCGCTTAAAGAAAAGTTTTCTCTTCTCCTTTTTCTGTCAATCGCTCTTTTTTTCCAGGGTTGTGGGGTCGGGCAGAATCCGGTAGAAAAAATCCAGAACGAACTGCAAGGCGAAAAGGAATACGCAATTATCCTTAATGATATGCGCGAGGAGGGCAACTTCTTTCCTTCTTACTACCACCAATACCGTGTCGATGTAGGAGAACAACAAACGATGCGCCCCTTCATCGAAGTCGATGAGTCTTATTATAAAAAAAATGGACCCTATCTCGGCATGGCTTTGGCCGCCAAAACGGTCGATGGTGCCATCACCAATACGCCTTTTCCAAACGGCTACCAATACGTTGGGAATTCTCAGTACGGTCGTTGGCGGGAAAACGATAGTGGTGGCAGTATGTGGGAGTTTTACGGTAAATACATGTTGATGTCGCAGGTGATGAACTGGGCCGGGTACGGGCTCAGCCGGAATCACTATGGCAACTACTCCTCTTCACATAGCAGAGGCCAGCCTTATTACGGACCGAAACGGGAATACGGGACCTCCGGTACGGTGACAAAGAAACAAAAACCCGATTTTTTTAAACGAAAAATGGCTAAAAAATCCCAGTCTCAAACCCGGTTCCAGAAAAAAATTGGACAACGTATGGGGCGAAGCAAAAATACTTTTAGAAGCCGCGGATTCAGTTTCGGCAAATAATTATGAATCTTGATCACATATTATCTTCACTGACTTATCTAGGCGCATGCTTTGCCGTCTTTGTAGTCGGGCATTTGGTATTTGTTGTTTTTCGCCGGAGCTATTCCATCAAGGTTGAACTGGTGGAAAAGGACAACGTGGCGTTTGCTCTGGTCCTGTGTGGTTATTATCTGGGGTTAACGTTCTCCATTGGCGGAGTGATCGCCGGGCCTTCCGCAGGGTTGGAAAATGATTTGATCGATATGCTCATTTACGGTTCTTTAGCGATTGTGCTGCTGAACCTCTCGGCATTGATCAATGATCGTTTTATTCTTTCTGAATTTAATATTAAAAAAGAAATACTGGAAGATCAAAATTGTGGTACCGGGGTGGTCGAGTTTGCTGTTTTTGTGGCCACAGGGCTCAATATTTATGGGGCTCTATATGGTCTGGGCGGGTCTATATTCACTGCGATTGTCTTTTGGGCTTTGGGGCAGAGTGTTCTCGTTCTTGTAGGCAAATATTATAACTTTATCACGCAATACAATATTCATGAACATATAGAAAAAGATAATGTGGCAGTGGGAATTGGGTTTGCCGGAGCGCTGATAGGAATCGGCAACTTATTGCGCGCGGCTTCCGCCGAGCATTTTATTTCCTGGCAAGAAAACTTAATGACCTTTGCCCTCTTCATGTTGGTAGGGCTCTTTCTGCTTCCCGTTGCACGTATTATCACAGACCGCATTCTTTTACCTGGGCGCAGTTTGGCCGATGAGTTGGTGAACCAGGTGAAACCCAATCTCGGTGCGGCTTTTTTGGAAGCCTCTTCCTACATCGGTGCCTCTTTTCTCATTACCTGGTGCATTTGAGGTGATTTCATTTAGGGCACCGTTAATTCATGCCAACATCCTCAATAGATAACTCCCAAAAAACTAAGCTCCATCGCTTGAGCTTTATATTGAAAGCCTGTGTCTTCGCGACCGGGTGCGCGGCGATCGTGACTGAGTACACCTTGGCAACCCTGGCCAGCTATCTTTTGGGAGATGCCATTCTGCAATGGACCATCGTCATCTCCTTGATGCTGTTTTCGATGGGACTGGGAAGCCGCTATAGCAGGAAATATGAGTCCCAGCTTCTGGACCGTTTCGTGCGGATCGAATTTGGTCTATCGTTTCTTTGTACCTTCTCCGCCATGTTCTGCTTTTGGATTTCGGCTTATACGATTCATTTTGGGCTTGTAGTTTATGGTATCGCCTGCATGATCGGGTTCATGACCGGACTTGAAATTCCATTGATCACGCGAATTAATCAGACCTATGAACCGTTAAGGGAAAACATTTCTTCGGTCATGGAATATGATTACTATGGGGGTTTGTTGGGTGGGGCTCTGTTTGCCTTCGTCCTGCTTCCCTTTCTTGGCTTGACTTATACCCCAGTTCTTATCGGCAGTCTTAACCTGCTTGTGGCCTCATTGATACTATGGCAATTTCCAGACCGTTTGGAACGGCCCCGCATTCTCAACGCTCAATTTGTTGTTCTTCTTTTGGTATCGGCCCTGGCGTTTGCGGTCGCTAAACCAATTGTTCTGTACGGTGAACAACATAAGTATAAAGATAAAATCGTTTATCAGGAGCAAACTCGGTATCAAAAAATTGTCGTCACTCAATGGAAAGATGATTTTTGGCTTTTCATAAATGGAAGCACACAATTCAGCACCTACGATGAGGAAAGGTATCATGAGCCCCTTGTGCATCCTGTGATGAGTTTGATTGAGGAGCGTAACGATATCTTGTTACTCGGAGGGGGCGATGGATTGGCCGCCCGAGAAATTCTTAAGTATCCTGATGTGGAAAGCCTTACTCTGGTGGATCTTGATCCGGCCATGACTCGGTTAGCCCAGCAGGATAAAATTTTCCTCAACATCAATCAGGGTTCGCTGAACGATCCTCGCGTTCGTGTGGTCAATCAAGATGCCTATCAATTCATAAAAGAATCCGGCGATCTTTACGATGCCATTATCATTGACCTACCAGATCCTAAATCGGTATCGCTGTCGCTACTTTATTCGCTGGGGTTTTACAAGATGGTTGAAAAGCATCTCAAGCCTTTCGGAGCTATGGTCACGCAAAGTACAAGCCCGTTGTATTCTCCCGAAGCATTTCTTTGCATAAAAAAAACCATGCATGCGGCCGGATTTTCGATCTTGTCTTACCAAAATTCTGTGCCCAGTATGGGCCAGTGGGGATGGCAACTTGGTGTTAGGCAGAAAGCGATGTCCGCTGACCTCCTCAAGCAAAAACTCATGATGCACAAATTCCAGAATATTGAGACCCGTTTTTTTAATCAGGATGCCATGATCTCAATGGTGCATTTTGGCAAGGGTTTGTTCGAAAAGGAGGGAGAGATTGAACCCAATACTCAATTCAATCACAATATCTTGAAGTATTACCGGCAGGGCAGTTGGGATTTGTATTAGAGATGAGGTTTAAAGTCATTAAGGCGACCGGATCATTCACCGGGCAGTATATTGGTGAATTGAAATTCCTCGACCGTGAAACCGACTTGCATGTCAAATTTCGTCTCCCCCCATTGCTCAATAGTAAGAAACTCTTTTTCCTGTTCATCTTCAAAATCCCAAGACACAAAACTCAAGCCTTCATCTGATCCCTCACGAAAAAACTCGCCGATATCGTCTTCCTCAAAAACAAACTTTTTGCCTTGAAACACTACGGTTTCAGGCGGGTCTTCGTTGCGCTCAATTTCACCTGCAATATCGCCTTCCAACTGAGAGATAGGTAGTTTGCGGCAAAAACTCCATTCAACTTCACCATCTTCCTGGGTGCGTTCCAAAAACCAGGTTTTATCGCCGGCCTTTAATTCCCATTCATCGGTGGTGCCACCTTCTTCCCACTGGTATTTGTTGCAGGCGGTGACCTTATAGGTTGCCATGTCGTAATCGACCAGAAAACCTGTTTTGAGTTTGCTAAGCACCAGATCTTCGATGCGAAACTCTTCTTTTTGAAGCTGGGCTTTTTTCTTTTTAAAAAAATCAAAGACCATGATTATTTGAGTTTCATTTTTGCTTTAAGGGCGGCTAGGCTGTCGGAGACTCCCGGCATTGACGAACCTTCTCCCAGGGCTTTATTAATCTCATCGTCAACGCTTTGCCCCGAATCGGCCATATCACCGTAGGCTTGGGACAGAGACTCATCTTCCTCGACTTTGTCGCGCATTTTTTCAAGCATGGCGATAGTGCTGTCAGACCCGACTCGGGCGATTTGTGCATTCAGTTTTTTCGTGGCGGCGGCGGTTTTGGAACGGGCACGCAGGGTGACCAGGTCGTTTTCGTAACGCTGAACTGTCGTGCGTAACTTGTCCACATTTCGTTGTAACTGCAGAACCATGCCTTCCTGGGAGGTAACCTCCTTGCTGAGCCGTAAAGCTTCTTTTCCTGCATCTTCTTTCCGCGAGAGAACTTCTGTTGCCAGCCTCTCAGCTTCAGACATTTCCAGAGAGCCTTGCTCGGCTTTTTGTAACAGAGCCATGGCCTTGCTTTCGTAATCTGCCGCGAGCTTCTTTTTGTTTTCCGCATCGTTTCTCATGCGAATGACAATGCCTTTTACTTGTGCCAGGCTTTTCATGGATTCTTCTAAATCCTTTTTCAGTTCACGAATACCCTGCTCAGTCATTTTGATAGGGTCTTCGAGCTTGTCCACAGCAGAATGCGCCTCAGCTTTGCCCATTCGCAGTATTCTTGAAAATAAACCGGTCATTTTTTATTTCTCCATTACAAAAATTTTATTTATCCGCGCACAAAGGAAACCAGTTCGCTCGCATATTCTGCCAGTGCAAGACTCAAGGCATCGATGCTTCCTTCCAGTTCGTTGCGGTCCAGGTTTTCTAATTGCAGGGTATCCCGGAATAATAGTGTTGTGCCTTCTTCATCGAGAACAAAGGCACCGTGAACCAAAGTGCGATTGATCTGCAGAATGCGTTTGCAGAAATCGGAAGATTCCTGAGGCATGGGAATGATGACCTGCTCAAGAATCAGGATAGGGGCTTCGCAATCGATCACGAGATTTTTTATGCCTCGTTCATCATCATCGATAACCACCAATTCTTCCTGAGGTTCCTCATGGCTTATGGCGAATCCCATATCTAGTATAAAATCTTTCACTTTTTCAAAATCGGACATTATTTTCTCCTCTTACTTTTTTTTAAATGCTGAATCCAGAGTGCGATAGGCGTGCGTCAATTCGCGGGTAAGTTCTTCGGCAATCTGTTTTTTTTTCGGATCAGAACCATGAAGGTCTGGGTGGTATTTTTTCATCTGTGTTTTCCATGCAGTTTTAATTGTTTCCCGGTCCGAGCCAACAGGTATTTCCAGATTGGCATAGTATTTCTCCAAGGGATCTGAACGGGTCTCTTCCTGACGGATCTCAAAAAAATCAGGCTCTGGCAATGGAGCATCCGCCGATTTGTTTTTTTGCACCAAATCGTTGAATTCGGCGCGCGCAATATTGAAAAGACGTTTAATCATGTTGCCGTTGATAAAACCGGTAAATCAATTGCGGTTCGGCTGGTAATGGAAATACCCCTTTCGGGATAAGTGTGAACAGTATAAAAGGTGTTTGTATCTGAGTTCAAGGCCAAACCGGTAAAAGGGACTGGGGTCTCCGGGTGCCCTGGTGCACTCATGAATTCATGTTTCAAGGTATTAGAAATTCCATCCAGCGAATCTGTAAACTCTTCCATAGAATTAAAAACCCGGGAGACATGTTCGATATTTACCCGGTATGCCAGCTTGCCGGACCGGTATTCCCGGTCATGAACGATGCCCGGTTGCAGGCACACGCTCTCCAAGGCTTGCTCGGGCAAATTCTGATCGAAGCAAGTGATGAATTCGGTAAGACAGTCCTCTCCTCGGCGGCTGGTCACCCTATGGCTTTTCCCGATGATATTGACTTCAAGCTTCACTCCATTACCAAGAACCCAGTGAGCATTTTGAAAGATGCGCACACAATAATCAGGCACCTCTTGATACAAGCTGAAGTAGATCTGTTCACTCATGGTTTAGAAATATATTTTGAAATTGTTTTAGTAATAACTTCGGCCATTAAAACCTTTTTCCCCTATCCATATAAAAACAAGTGCAACGGGTTCCAATCTTAATTGCCAAATGCTACCAATATTGTTATCGAGGCTTCATGTTTTGTCCTATAATTGAAACTCTTCAATTATACGCTTTATATGTAGCACCTTAAGAATAATAATTAAAATGGGAATAGCATTTTGAATCTTAAAATTTTTCTCTTGTTATGCGCTTTTTTAGGGGGACTGTATTTTCTATGGCCGTTTATAATGTGGGCCGTGAAAAGCTATATCTATCAACTATTCATCGAATATGGATTCTATTTTCTTCTTCTCTTTGCCGGAGCAGGTTTCTATCTCTGGCGGCGACTCAAACCCTGAGCCGATACATAACCACCGCCATTTCCTTTGACATGGGCACATTGGTTGGCTTTATACGAAAAGGAAAATCCATGGTTACTGGTGGAGAATGATCATTCATCTGCTGGATATAAAAAAGTTACGCCCACGCACCAATAGCATAAGTTTCAGGAGAGATTCGATGCACTTCGGGTTGTGATAGATGGTTCGATAATCGCGCAATAACTTTTAGAGCTTGCACCAGAACAGACAAAAACGCTAACTTTAATCAAAAATGGGCTACAGCCTAAACTGCAACCCATTATTTTATTTTGTGGGCCGTCTCGGGGTCGAACCGAGTGGCCATCGCCTGGTCATCTCGAAATCAATCCAGGAGTATTAAAATTGCAGGAGAAAGTCATCGTCCATTTCTTCTTCCAGATAATCGGGTAAACGGGTTTGCTTGTCTGTGAGAGCATGGCTTAACTGAGCAGTGCTGAGGCCAGTGGCGAAGACGAGATTGGCACCTTTAAGATTGGTATGGTTGAATAGGGTGTCTTCGTTAAACTGGCTTCTTTCAAGGTTTGCGTTTTCAAGGTCGGCATATTGAAGGTTGGATTCCAGCATCCCCGCTCCTGACAGGTTGCAGTTTTTCATATGAGTGCTTTGCAGGCAGGCTTCCTGTAATTTGGCTTTGGTTAGATTGGCCTCCTCCAGGCTGGCCCCGGTTAAGTTTGAAAACTGAAGTTTGCATTCCTTTAGGTTGCTGTTATTAAGGTTAATTTTTTGCAGTTTGGCTCCTCTTAAATCCGCCTGGGATAAATCCGGGTGTATCTCCGGATTCTCCTCTCTCCATGCATTCCAGTCGTCAATTTCCTGCTTTATGAGTTTCAGGTGCTCTTCGTTTGCCATGATTGATCTCTCCATTATTTAGTCAAGGAAGAAGAACTTCTTCTTGGTGCCTTCCCATTTTCATGTTCTATGTCGCAAAAATAGCTGAATAAAGAAAAAGACCTACAGCATAAAAGCTATAAGCCCTTTTAAATAAATGGTGGGCCGTCTCGGGATCGAACCGAGGACCTACTGATTAAGAGTCATTATACCTCACCTCTTTAAATTAGCACTTTCCTACTTTAAACCAACAAAATCATTTAATTATAAGGGATTACTTGGTATACTTGTTCTCTGAGAAACGCTACCATTCTATTTAATATGGTCACTCAATGGTCACTCTGAGAACAACTGATGAATACTAAGCTTACCAAAAAGGGAATCGATTCCTACAAATACAAAGGTGGATGGGATGTCCGGTGGGATAGCCTGATTACTGGATTCGGGCTCAGGCTCTACCCCAGTGGCAAAAAATCCTTCGTACTCTCCTATAGAAAAGGAAAAAGGAAAAGGCTTCTTGTCTTAGGACAATACGGAAAGATCACCTTGGACAAGGCAAGAGATTTAGCCCAAAAGCGTTTGGCTGAATTAGTAGATGGGAACGACCCAGCAGAACAGAAGAAGCAACTGGCCAATGAAAAAACCGTCAAGGACCTATGCCGGGTTTATATGGATAAGCACGCCAAACCCCATAAGAAAAGCTGGAAAGATGATGAACGAAGAATAAAGGTGTTCATTCTCCCTGAATGGGGGCAGAGGCAGGTATCCTCCATCACCAAAAACGATGTCAGTAACTTGCACCACAAAATAGGCCTCAATAGACGATATGAAGCCAATAGAACCCTAGCCCTTGCTTCTAAAATGTTTGAACTGGCTATTGACTGGGGGTTCCTAAAGGAGACCGATGCAAACCCAGCCAAAAGAGTGAAGAGGTTTAAAGAATCCAAACGGGATAGATGGATCACCCCCGAAGAAATGCCAGAACTAGCCAAAGCAATCAATCAAGAAAATAACCTCTACGCTAAAAATGCAATCTGGCTTTATTTGTATACCGGGGCAAGAAAATCTGAACTCTTGCAAGCTAAATGGGAAGATGTCAATCTCTTCGACAATGAATTGCGATTACCAGAAACCAAGTCAGGGAAAACTCATTATATTCACCTTTCTGAGCCGGCTATCGAAATTCTAAAGAAGTTACCAAAGGAAAAAGGCAACCCTTATATCTTTCCCGGAAAAATCACGGGGAAACATCTAATCAACATAGAAAAATCTTGGAGAAGAATAAGAGCAGAAGCAGGATTAGAAGATGTAAGACTTCACGACTTACGGAGAACAGTCGGGAGTTGGCTGGCTCAATCCGGTAATAGCCTTCACCTCATTGGAAGTATCCTGAATCATTCAAATGAAAGCACTACTGCAATTTATGCCCGATTCGGAAAATCTACCGTGAGAGAAGCATTAGAAGAGCACGGGAAAAGGATATTATCCGCAATCGATGACTTTATTTGATATAATAAATAAAGTTTGACCCTCCAAATTTTGCTAAAAAATTTCCCCTGAGTTAAAGCCATTTTACTCAGAGTATTATAATTCGGATTAAAAGTCGCATCATACCATTTTTAAATTACAGACCCTTCCCTTTGGGACAAATAGGACAATTGAGACAAAATGGTTTTTGGGGTAGAGGTTTTGTCCTTATTGTCAATTTAGTCTTGTTATTGGATTAAAAATAAACTGCAATAGTTATGATGAAATTGGACAAATATTATCAATTATTGAATAGCAGGGATTAGACCAGATCAAATGGAATGTCACAAAAATTTGAAATTTTAACTTGGCAAGTGAGTGAATAGCTACCAAAAACCTAACTATGTCCACTCCAAAACGGATTTGGATAGAATTGTTATTCTTGGCGAAACCGTTGAATCGAAAACAATTGAGTTTAAGCAAAATTTAAACTTGCCAAAGGATAATTCGGCCGAAGAGACCGCTTTAGATATATGTCAATTCATCAACTCTGCTGGAGGAGTTATTTTGGTGGGAGTCGTTGAAAAAAGAAACGAAAGAACAGGAAAACATGTCGCGCACAGTTTCATAAATGTGGATCACAATAATATTTTACAATTTATAAATGACAAGGTACTTCCAATAATCCACCCAAGATCCATATCTATTGATATAGCATCTATTGCAGTATCAAAAGAAAAAAACATCACCGCCATAAATGTAGGTCCTCTTGCTAAGGGTGTGGCTTGCGTAGCCCAAAACACACCGCCATACCCGGGGAAATACCCATACAGAACACATTATGGCAAAAAATATTACAACCCGTTAGAAGTCGAAAAAATAATGACCAACAACAATAGGTATATTTTCATCAAACCAAATGAAATGTTTTCTCAAGATAAAGAAGTCGCTCTATATCCTAGCATTTCAAAAAAAGAAGCAGATAGAAATCTATCGTGGGACTCTAAAGACTCAACAGTAATCCTCAAAGAAGTTAACGATAGTGAGTACAAATTGAACATAGCTGGCATTGATATCAATATTCCTTACAGCATTACAAGGGATGCGTGGATTACAGAAGACAATAAAATTGGCATTCTCTTAGAGATTAAATTAGTAGTTTCCTCTGATAGAAGAACTATATTATTTGACTTATAAAATTAGGACTAGAATTTCATGTCTTCAATATTTTTGAAGGAAGATCAATTTAAAGATGTATTTGATTCCCACATAAAAATCGAAACCTATTCTAGGTCAATTGATAGTCTCCTTTTGGGTGTTAGAACAAAAAACAAAATCAATTACAAACCTTATTACCAACGAAACTATGTGTGGGACGCTGCCAAGGCCACATATTTTATTGAAAGTATCCTTCTTGGAACGGAGATTCCCCCTCTAATATTTTTTGATGAAGTTAAGAATATAGAAGTCATCGATGGACGTCAGAGATTTGAAACTCTTAAGAGATTTATTGAAGGAAAGTTTAGCCTATCGAAAAATGGATTGACCACTTTAATAGACCTTGCAAAGAAGGATATTGAAGCACTACGTAAGGACTACCCAGCAATATATGACGGGTTTATTACGGCAAAAGTAAGAATTATTGGTTTTAAACTAGTAAATAATCCCCCAAGTGACCCAATACTGATTGATAAGATTAAAAAGGAGATATTTGGGAGATACAACTCTGGAATTACTCCGTTGAAAAGGGCTGAAATCGATAATGCAGTTTATGACTCTGACGAGCTATCTCAATTTTTTAAGGATAAATTTAAAAAAAATTTAGCGCATAGGAAGGATATTGCAAGATTATTCTTGCGTCAAATGACTTCTGAGGTGGAGCCGAATATCGAAAGCATAATGCAGTTTGTCAGAAAGTCTCTAGTCATATATAAGTTTCCAATCAAAGCATATGCAAGTGGAAAATCTCGTGGCGAACTAATAAGCAAGTTTTATGAATATAGTTATGGAAACATAGATGATCTTGAGACGGTATATTCCAACTTTATGGCTAAAATTAATTTAATTTTGCAAGTTGAAAAATATTTCATAGAACAAGGGCTTTCAACAAACCGACTTTTTTATGAATGTCTACTTTGGGCCATAAATATACTTGATAATGAGGATATCAATATAGGTAATGTTTTCGACAGCGAGACATTAAAGAGCTTATCTGATCTTGCGAGTGAAAACTCAGCACATTTCGAATTGGTAGACTCACACTATGCCAAAGAAACTGTAAACAGGTATTCACAGGTAGCCAGCTATTTTGAGAAACGTTTTACCGTTCAATTCTCCCCTTATCTCCAGATTGAGAAAAGTGTAAAAAAGATGTTATCGGAGGTATCAGAAGAAGACTACGGGTATAAGGAAGAACTTGAAAAACTCGAGTCTCTTCGAATTACAAAACCCGATCCATCACGAAATAAAATCGATGACCTAACCCGCGCAATGAATAGAAATAAATTTTTAGTGCGCCCTTCTTATCAAAGGTCCGAGGTTATAAACTTAGCAAAGTCATCGGCAATCATTGAAAGTATCTTACTTGGGATTATGCTTCCAGCTGTGTTTCTTTACAAAAGAAAAGATGGTGTAAGTGAGGTTATTGACGGGCAGCAACGTCTACTTACAATCCTGGGCTTTATAGGTGAAAGTTATTTAGATGAGAATGGCAATCAGGGCATTTCAAAAAATCATAGTTTTAAGCTAAGAGGGCTAAGAATACTGAAAGAATTAAATGGGTTGGATTTTGAAGGAATTTCTGATTTGTTTCAAGAAAGAATACTAGAGTTTGACCTATTTATAGTAGAGATTGAAGAAAGATTAAACCCGGACTTTGATGCAGTTGACTTATTTATTCGCTTAAATGACAAACCCTTTCCAATACGAGAAAACTCTTTCGAGATGTGGAATTCTTGGGCTGATAAAAATGTTATTGATAAAATAAAAAGTGCATTCTCTCCCAACAAAGCATGGTTCTATATTAAAAAAGTCGTAAGCGAAAAGGTTAGCGACCAAGTGAACGGCATTAAAGACATCGGGAGTGAAAAAATCAGGGATAGAATGAACAACGAAGAGTTAATTACTGTTTTGGCTTTCTTTAACTACAGAAAAAAGCAGGGCAAATCGATAGATTCTTTTCTAGATATATACCAAAAAGGTGAACGAATAAATGCCCGCATAAAGAAGAAGTCTGAAATAACATCGATTCTCATTGAAATCAGCGGTAATGAGGCTGAAAAAAATAATTTTTTGGATAGTATTGACGAAATTGGTGTTTTTATTAGAAAAATTAAGAGCCTGCTGGGGGTAAGTTCAGATCCTGACCTTAAGGAAACCTTAGAGCGGCTGATGTCATCGGGTACTAGCAGAAAATATTTCACTAGGACCTTACAAGACATATACGTGCTTTGGTATATTCTCTGCGATTTAGATGTTACCCACTCTAACAGGGAAGGCTTATACAGTAGCATTCAAAATTTATTTCAGTATATGAAAAATATTCCCGAGGACTTTAAAGAGAATAACCTTGGATATACTGAGTTTAGTAGACTAGCTAGTAATATTAAGAATATCGGGCTTTCACTTTAGTAGGTTTTTGAATGTTAGCTTTTAACCAACCATGCCATTTTGGTTTTTGAGATCGTCTGACACTGGCTGTTAGGCCATGTTTAAACTATTAAATATAAACGCTTGGATTTATTCGGTAATCTTCTCGTTTTCGCCCACCTGCCGAACCGTTTTCTGTCTGGATTTTTTGAACCCAATCCAAGGATTGAAGGTGCTCAATTGCAATATGAACCTCTTTAGACTTCTTCAATTCTGAAATTTTTGCTTCTCTGCTTATTGACCGCGTGTTTATTATTTCAGGTCGATTTTTTAATATCCATTTAGCCAGAATCTTTGCTAATTTTTCTTTTTCAGTAATCCCCACTTCTCCATAGGCTCTTTCAGCCATAGGGTAGAAATAATCCTCAATAAGTCTAATGGCTCTGTTAATAGAATCTGAGGTTATTTGCTCCGGCTCTTCTTTCTTATTCTGACTGAGCCAAAATAGATATTCCAGAATCAATGCAAGGCGGAGCACCACCCCCGGCAACTTTCCCCACCACCCTGCCAATAAGCCTTCAAGTTGATTTTTAGGATTCTCGACCCACCACTTTTCAAACGTATCTGTTGCGTGGGTTGTTAGGAAAATTGTTTTAGGAACTGCATTGCCCTTCCTGTCAGTTACCATTTTCAAGCTATACAGTTTATTAACGCCTACCTGCATCATGTCGCTTAAGCGTTTTGAGTCTGGCTTGACTCGAGTAGCTGGGTCTGGATACATATATAAAAACCTTGAATGCAAGCCGTCATCATCACCACTGAATAAACTTGAGCGCAACTTGTCTGGTTGAATCCCTCCAAGTACTGAGACAGAAAGGTGAGGGATAACAGTGGGCGAGTCGTGCTTTACCCTATCAACCACATGTTGCCTTCCTCCATACACCTCTAACCAAAAAGCCCTATCCCCCTGCCCATTTCCATAGCGGTTGAAATTTCCCAATAGACCGGATAATTCATCACGTACATATAAGGCCCCTTTTGGGTTATTAGCCAAAGCATTACAAAGAGACTCTACTGTGGCATCTTTAAAAACTAACCTCGTTCTTCTTGGTTTTTGCGGCATAAAGGCATCATCGGGCATTGGAGATGGCTCTCCTTTTTTACTTATTTCCTCCTTTGCTTTTTTCTCCCAACCTTCCTTTTTAAATTCGGCTATCGCCTTATCTTGTTGAAATTCTTTCAGTCTATCCTCATATTCCTTGCCACGTTCTCTTTCTATGCGGAGAAGCAAATCTATCGCAGGCCCCATGGCAGGGCTTTTCCCGCTTGAAGGATTACCAATTAGCGCAATCCATAATATTGAAGGCTCATCCCACCCCTCCCATGGGCTTATTCTTCTAGAGTTCCCAATTGCAGAGCTAACAACCGCTAAAAGGCTTCCTATCAAATAATCAATAGGTGCTGAAGTCTTCTGAGCCGCTAGCACTAACCAGTCTTTTAATTCTCCTTCAAATACATCAACGGGGAATTCACATGCAGGCTGTGTAGAGTGGAGGATTGAGAAATCAGGTTTTTCCCATCCAAAAACTTCAGCACTTTCTATTGCAGAACAAATTTCTTTAGCAGACATGAGACCCCTCCTGAACTTCACAAAGGAGGTCATTAAAATCCTTACCCTTTGGAGGGCGAGCAATTCTCACCATTCGCCCTTCCCGAAAAAACCTTTCTGCCCTATTGATAGCCGCCGACTCCCCCGCCTTATCACCATCTGGAAAAATTATTACCTCCTTAACTGCTTTAGGAATTTTAATATCATGCATAGTTGAAGCTGAGATTGCAGACCACACAGGAAAATTAATTCCTGCTTCACGGATGGAAAGAGCTGTCTCGACTCCTTCACAGATTCCCAATGTAGTTGAAGGCTCACCCAGTTTAATGGCATGACCTTTCATTTTACCAAGAATCATTTTTTCAGGATTAACCTTTGCCTTCCCGTTTCCATCCGCAGAAAGGTAAATCCTGTGCACTCCCTGAATTTCACCCACAAGATTTTGAATTAAACATAATAAAGCCGGAAACTCAGACTTACTTGGAGAATGAGAAAGGATTTTTATAAAACGTATGGAGGGAGGAGTTGGTTTGAAAATTCCCCTGCCTTGAAAATACTTTTCTCCAAGGGTTCCTTGAACATCCAAACCACGCATCCAAATTTCATTGGCATAATCAATTGAGGATTTTTGCTCAGATTTACCAGAAGAATTTCCAACTTTTGAATTTCCGTATTTAGACTCTAGCCATTCAAATGCTTGCCTCGTACCCAAATGAAGAACCGACTTTATCAGCTCAAGAATGTTCCCTGATTCTCCTGTAGCAAAATCTTTCCAAAGTCCGGCCTTTGATTCATTCAAGCAAATTGACAAACTTTTCCCCTTTTCACCATTAACGCTTCCAACCTTCCAATAGCATCCCTGCTTTCGCCCATTAGGTAGTATATGCTGGCAAATTTCCTCAATTTGACTGGGTAGAAGGTGTTTGAGGATTGATTCCTTAAAGGCCATTTTCCACCTCCCCAAAATCAGAAGTACTGGTTCTTACTTTCCCCTCAATCCATTCGATAAGGTCTTTTCTTCGATAACGAATAGCTCGATGGCTGATCTTGATGAATTTTGGCCCACCTCCTTTAAACCTCCACCCCTGTAAGGTTCGCACAGAAACCCCCAAAAACTCTGCGGCATCTTCCTCTTTCAAAAGTTCGTTTAAATAGTCTTCGTTGTGCTTCATTGTGGTGCTCCATGGTTAGTTAATATTCGTTCTGAGCACCATTTAAACGCCAACGAAAATCCGTTTAAATAGCTTTAAAAAGGAAGGATTTTAAAGATTTTGAAGAATCCGGGAAGCTTGGTTTTGAAAGGGTTTATGCGGGTTAAAACCAAAAAGTATTTTTAACGATTTGATTTTACGGAGGGAGTTTTGCGAAGTATATCCAAGATGTTTTAGTCAACATCCCATCTGACAGGCCATGTCAGGCATTCTCGGGTCCCGAAAGACCGCTATCGGCCAATAGCGGTCATTCCATATTAAAGCGAGTATGTACCAAAAGAAAATTCTGCATTGGGGACCTACTTCCTAGCAAACTCAGGGTTTCTTTATAAAAAGGAATCTATCTGCATTCATATTGGAACTATTTAACATCTCTTCTGCAGCAATATTCGAAAACTCGATTGTTTCGCTACCTAAGTTTTCCGGCAATCCTTCTTGGCTTATGCTATTAGCATATGTCTGAAAAAATTTTTCTACTTCTTTTAGATTGGCAAATATTGGTAGTTGCTTTATGAATTCAGATTTGACCTTTTCAACTTTCGCTATATGAGCGTCATGTTGATTGTTATAAATTGTATCAGGAATTGTTCTTTGGTTGGTTCTAGAATGGCATATTTCCCGAGGCCCTCTTCCGAAATCAGAATCTATGAAATCGCAATCCTCATAAACGTAGGTCTCGGTTTTATTTTTATGTCCATGATAGCTAATTGATAATTTTTTAAAATCATCCAACTCCTCACCAAAGTTGTGGTCCTTCACAAATCTTGAATTATTCAAAAGAGACAAAAGGCTTGAATCAAGAGAATTCAGATTATCCTCTATAGTTTCCCTTATTCCTTTCAACCAATCCAATTTACGGCCAACAAGTAATCTGACGGTATGTAGAGCAAAGAAACCATATACAACCAGTGCCAACTCTGTAGCTTGAATTAATCTGGGAATATAGCTTATGCGATACTCCTGGTGGAAAACGTTATACAGGTGCTCATTATATAGTAGCCATCCATTTCTATTTCTTTCCCATTGCTCAAGATTAGTAATTCCCCTAAAAAAAGCTTGCTGCGACTGAATTCCTAAATAGTGTTCCCCCAACAACCGATCACGAACAACTGTGTCTGTAATCTCATAAATTTTAAGGGGTAGGGCATTCATCTGTTCCATCAAATAAGCATTTTGTTTTAAAAGACTATCAATTTTATTGTCAATTTCTCTTAGATGCGCTTGCATCGTCTCTATGTTTTCTCCTATGTCAATTGTCCGTTGGAAAATTAAATTATTTGCTACTAAATTAATAGTAGCTGCCAGATCAGAATAAGACATTATTTTCTCCGAGTATTTGTTTAAATCAAGAATATAAAGTCAGAAGATGAATATGTTTTTATCGGAACATTGTCAGCGGTTTATCCCCTAAGCCAACCACCCGAATTACGGATAACATTTTTTTGATATTTCCATGTCAAACAATATAAGTCAAGATCTATTTACTATGATAGCCGCGGTCCTTTTGTTGCTCGCGATTCCTACGAAACTAACATGGGCTACTATGGGTAGTGGTAGCCCCAAGGAGAATTGAATCCCCTTTTCGGCGGGAGAGCTCGGGATACAAAATAAAAACTGATACGACAAGAGTATCATTCTTTAGCTGAATGTCTGCTGTGGGTTGCGACTTCAACCGGTTGACGCAACACATGCGCTAAATCTCTCTGCCGGTGTTTCAAATTCTAATGTCTCACGGGGTCGTTCATTTAATTCCCGTGCGACTTTATTAAGTGTTGCCTGTGAG
>Ga0233434_1000947_pt1 | contig 30697 bp, 31 predicted proteins | sample SI_122_August201_4_FD_182738 | JGI IMG/M metagenome (GOLD analysis project Ga0233434, IMG submission 182738) | Seawater microbial communities from Saanich Inlet, British Columbia, Canada - SI_122_August2016_120_MG | ecosystem: Environmental > Aquatic > Marine > Inlet | place: Canada: British...
TTTAAAAAAGATGAAAAACAGCGGTGCAGATATATCGGTTGTTCTTGATATTTCAAATAGTATGTACGCTCAAGATATCGCTCCTTCTCGGTTAATAAGATCTAAAATGGCAATAAAAAAGTTATTGAACTCTTTAAATGGAGACAGGGTTTCGTTAGTCACATTTGCCGGTCGCGCTGTGAGAAACTCGCCGTTAACAAGAGATTATTCATCTTTAGAGGTATTTCTTAATGAGGTGGATCCTTCACAGATTCCTTTTCAAGGAACAAATATTAATGAAGCCGTGAAGTTAGGTGTTAAGACATTAATGAAAACTGATGAAGATTCAAGATTTCTTATATTCATATCAGATGGAGAAAGTCATAAAGAGTCTCTAGATGAAGCAGTTACTCTGATTAGAAAGCATAAAATCCAATCACTCGTCGTCTCTGTTGGTTCACTTGAGGGGGCGCCTGTGCCGACATCAGGTCTAGGAGAAAAGAAAAATAATTTTAAAAAAGATCAGTATGGGAATATTGTTCTATCTAAGGCCAATAAAAGTTTATTAAAAATATTCTCCTCAAAAATTAATGGAAAATTTATATCTGGAAGTAACTTTGATGATCAAGTTTATAGCTCTATATCTCACTCTTTGAATAAGGCTAGAAACGGTGGAGATGAATCTAAAAGAAAATTACCCCATGAAATATTTCAAATATTTTTAATAGTGGCCTTTATTCTTTTTGTTCTTAGTAAGTATCTCATGAGAAAATCAGTGATAATGTCTTTATTAATATTAATGGTTAGCTCTTATCAGAATGAAGTTAAAGGTTTTATTTATGACAAAAAAAGTTCTCTATATAAAAATAAAGAATATCAAAATGGAGAAAACTACCTAAAAAAGCGAATCAGTGAAGGGGAAGATTTATTTCATGAATTAGGTGATTTTTATTACCGTCAAAAAAAATTTAAGAAAGCCCAAGTATCATACTTAAAGTCTAAAAAAGATGATGCACTTTATAATGCTGGAAATAGTTCATTTAAACTTAATGACTTTGAAAGTGCGATAAATTTTTATGAGAAATTTTTAGAAAAAAGCCCAAGTGACCAGGACGCAAAATATAACTTGGATCTAGCAAAGAAAATGAAAGAGAATCCTCAGTCGAAAAAAAATGATTCAAGTGAAAAAAATAATAAGGATAAATCGAAAGAAAACCAACAACAAAACGAAGGGAAATCAAAAAAAGAGAAAAACAAAGAGGAACAAAAAAACAAAAAAGAAAATGCAAAAAATGAATCTAATAAAAAAAACACTGATAATAAAAAAGAAGATAGTTTAAGTGAAAAAAATGAGTCTAGTTCTGAAAATAAAAATGAAGAGAAGAAAGCTCAAAAGATTGAAAAGGGAAAACAAGAAAATAAAAACTCTGAAAAGAAGAAAAATAATAACTCGCCTAGCGAAGATCAATTGAAAAAAGAAGAACCTAATAAAAATCAAAAAGATGAAAAAATGTCTTATCGTTCTAAAAAGCTTCTAAATCAAGTTAAAGAGGGAAGACAAAAATATTTAAAACAAAAAAGTCATCAAGGGAAATCAGGAGCATATAATGGCATCGATTGGTAGATTATTAATTTTTATGTTGATGCTACACTCAACTGTTGAAGCAGGGTTTATAAGTGTAGATAAAAATATCATTGAGCCAGAGGACTATTTCCAACTATCACTTACCTTGGAAGGGGATGATGAGTTAGTAAAAATTAAGAATATCGATAAGTTTATTATAGAGTCCCAATCCTCTAGCTCGAGCTATCGATATATTAATGGGAGAGCATCCTCCGAAAAAACGATTAGATATGAACTTACCTTAAAAGATCCAGCTGAAAAACAAGTAACAATAGGCCCCGCGATATTATTAAATAATGGTAAAAATATTGAATCTAACAAAATCGTCATTCGAACGATTTTAGAGAAGAAATCAAAATCAAAACAAAAAGATTATTTCTTAATTGTAAATGCGAGTCGAAACGAAGTAATTGTTAACGAAACCATAGGGCTAACTCTTCAGTTCTTTAATCGCCTTAGACTTGTGGAGGCGAGTATAGAGGAACCAGAGTCTAATAAGTACTTTTTAAAACAACAAGGTAAGGAGAAAAATTTTAGAAAGCTAGTAGATGGAAAAGAATATAATGTTACTGAGATTGTTTATCGCTTTACACCGACAATGGCTGGGGAAACGATTATACCATCGTTTACTCTTAAGGGATTAGCAGTTGTTCCTGAGCGAAGTCGTCAAAGGGGTTTTGGTGGACTTTTTGAAGATAGCTTTTTTAATTCAAATTTTGGAAAAAGAAAAAGAATTAAGGCCTCGTCTGAACCCATTTCTTTAATGGTTCAAAATTTTCCAGAGTCCGGTAAGCCTGCTGATTTTACCGGTATTGTGGGTGACTTTAAAATTACTCAGGATTTAAAGAAAGTCGCTCAAAATAATTCATACAGACTTAAAGTTAGTATCAGTGGAAATGGTGATTTATCTGTGATCGATTCGTTAGAAATACCGACGAGTAATGCCTATAGTATTTACGCGGAAAAATCTGGGGGTGATTTTAATAATAAAACTTTTTCAATGATTATTATTCCTAAAAGAAACGGTGTTTTTACTCTTCCTAAGTCGAAGTTTAACTATTTTTCTATTAAAGATAAAAAGTACAAAGCTTTAGTTTATGGAGGGCAAGAGCTCATTTTTAATGGTGTTAATAATATCGAAAATAAAACCGGCCCAGAGCCGAGTAAAAGTGAAGATATTAAGCGAGAAGAAGAGCTTAGTATCATTGAAGGTGAAGAAACTCAGGAAGATCGAAAAAAATTAACCGATATAATTATTACAAATAAAAATGGATCGATGGAGAGAGTCTACTGGTTTCTTATAGAGAATTTTTACTTTGTTTTTTGTCTTTTTCTTGTCTCTGGTATTTATTTTATATATCTTGACTGGCTAAAAAAAATCACCAGTCTTTTTAAGTTAGGTCGAAGCAAATCGTATGAAAAAAAACTTTTAGTTTTAATGAAAAAAGACGAAATTTCAGCTCAAGAGATTCTTGAATGGCTAAGATCTGCATTGTCCGCTGGAAAGGTGAGTGGTTCTAAAGACCTAGATCAATTAAAATCTAGCAAAAGTACAGATGTTAGAATTCTTGGGATCGTGAGACAACTGGAGTCCTGCGTCTATGGTGAAAATAATATGATGTCAGATGAATTTGTATCATTTAAAAATGATCTATTACGAATTCTTGAAGAGTAAAAAGGATTATTTTATGAAAAATAAAATGTTTAAGTGTATTGTCATATTTGTACTTTTAATTCCTTGTCTTAGTTATTCAATAGAAAAAATAATTTTTAATTACTTTGAAAAAGGTAATTACAATAAAGTTATTTCTCATTTTGAAAATAAGGACAAAAATATTATGAGCAGTACAGAATTTAATTTAATTGGTAGCTCTTTTTTTAGAAAGGGTAATATCGCTAATGCGAAGTTTAATTATTTTCTTGGTTTGAAAAAAGATCCCTACAACGCAGAACTTCTAAGCAACTTCAATTTAACCTCTGAGGCGACTTATGAAAATAGTGAGGAAAGAAAAAAACATCTGTTACTAGTTTTAGTTTTTATTTTGTTAGTGGCCTTCAATTTATCTTTTTTTCTTTTTCCTATTTTAAGAAGGAAAAAGGCATTTATTATTTTATATACTTTTTTATTGGGTTTTAGTTTTTATTTTAAAAATAACACTACTGATTTAAATAATTTTATAGTTATTCATGAAAAAAAACAGCTCAAATCAGGAATAGACCCTGACGCAATAGTTTTTGAAGAAATCTTTGAAGGAGAAATATACTATATTCTTGATAAGATTGGGGACCACCTAAAAATAAGAGGAACTTTAGATGGCAAAGTAGGTTGGGTTAAAGTATCGTCCTAGGCAGAAAACTTTAAATCATATTTTTTTATTTTTCGGTAAAGTGTTGATCTACTGAGACCGATGATTTTAGCCGCTTTTGATAGGTTTCCCTGACTTTCCTGTATCGCTTTACCAATCAAAATCTTCTCTGATTCTTTTATTTTTAAGTCTTTTAGTTCCATTTCAGCATTTTTTGTATTTGGGTTTAAAACAATAACGTTTTCTAAGTCTGGAAGTTGGGCCAAAACATCACTTCTTTGTATGATATGACCTTTCGATAATATGAGTAACTTTTTTAATACAGATTTTAATTCCCGAATGTTTCCTGGCCATTGATGGTGGTAAAGAGTTCTAATTGACTCTGCGTTAAGTCTTTTTGGTTCCATTCTCATTTCGGTAGAGAATTCACTTAGGAAAAGCCTAGATAGATGATCAATGTCCTCTATTCTTTCTTTTAAAGAGGGGATTTCAAGTTCAATTTCTGCGATCCTGTAATATAGGTCCGCTCGAAATTTATCACATTGAATTTCATGTTTTATATTTTTAGATGTTGCGGAAATCAGAGTGAAGTCTACCGGTACCTTTTCGGTTCCACCGACTCTTTCTATTTCTTTTTCCTGAATTACTCTTAATAATTTAGTTTGAGCATTAACAGGCAAATCTCCAATTTCGTCTAAAAATAAAATGCCTCCATTGGCCATCTCTATTTTTCCTATTTTTTGTTCTTCTGCACCGGTGAAGCTACCTTTTTCATGTCCAAATAATTCTGATTCAAATAAGTTTTCGGGAATTGCGGGGCAGTTTACGGCAATGAAGGGTTTGTTGGCCCTAGAACTATTTTTTACGAGGTAATTTGAAAAAAATTCTTTTCCAGAGCCACTTTCTCCCGTTAACAAAACGTTTATGGGTCGATCGGAAATCTGGTCAATTGTTTTTAAGAGCTTATTCACTCTAGCTGATTTAGAGAAGTGTGGGTCCATTGCTCTATTTGAATCACTTCTTCTTTCAAAGCTATATTTTCTGTATAAATCCTCAAGGTTTTTAGCACTTAAATGTGATTCAACATAATCAGTTATATTTAATCTTATTAACTTTAGTAAAAGCTCTCTCGTTTCAGATCTACTTATACAAATAATCTTCGTTGATTTGTTTATTTTTTTTATTTTAGATATTGTTTCATCATGCTCATTTAGGTCATTTGAAAACTCAACAATTAAAACGGTATTACTGTTTTTTTGTTGATTAGTTAATATATTTAAATCTTTTTTATTTAGTATATTTAAATCAATATCAGTAGTTCTCCTTACCTCAAAATCAAGGTTTTCATAATCACTGGTATTTGACTTAAGTAACCAAATTTTTTTGGACAAGTTAATTTCTCCTTATGATGGTTTTTCGGATCAATATGTTCATACTTAAATAAATGTTTCAATTTGAGACACAAATTATTTATTTTGGTAAATAAATTAATTTTTATGTCAGATAATTCCGATTAACAAATACCTATAATCTACATTAAAGGAAATAATCATGAGCTTCATAGACAGTTTTAGTAAGTTTTCCAAAAGTAATAGTGGAGTTGATGAGGGCCAAGTTTTGAGAAAAATAATCAGGAATGCAACAACTGTTTCTTCTTCCTTGTCCGTTGAGGATGCAATTGAGGTTTTATCCAAAACGGGTCAATCAGGTGTGCCGGTGACAAATCAAAAAGGTGAGTTAATTGGATTTTTTTCAGAAAAAGATTGTTTGAGGTATTTATATGGTGCATTTTACTTTAATCAGCTTGGTTCCCAGGTTGAAAAATTTATGAACCAACAAGTCATTAGTATAAAAGAAAGTTATGGTGTTTCTGAGATATTAAAACTTTTTATTGAAAACCCATTTCATGTATATCCAGTTGTTGATGAAAATAATTTATTAATTGGAACGATAAATAGGACTGACCTGTTAAGAGAAATTTATGCTATAATAGACCTCATGTTTGAACAATCTTCAGCAGCATAAAGGTTAAAATGTCTAAAGTTAAATTTTCCGGCAATATTGAAATAGAACTCGATAAGTTTAAGGTGGATAAGAACGATGTTGAGTCGATATTCATTCCTGAAGTATGTGAGGTCATTCAAATTTTACATACGAAATTTAAAAATAGACGAGATCAACTACTTGCTTCAAGAAAAAGAAGGCAGTCTCACTACGATCAAGGAAAATACCCTGAGTATCCACCGAAAGATTCAGAAATTTCAACGTCCAACTGGGTTGTAGGTAGTATTCCAAATAACCTCTTAAAACGAAAAGTTGAAATATGTGTCCCTACAAATTCATTGGAAATAATGAAAAAAAATTACGTTGAAGATTGGGGAGCCTCCTCTGTGGTTTTTGATCTTGAAGACTCAATGGTTTCACGCGTGGATACAATGATTCAAGCTCATAAAAACATTGTGGATATCACCAAAAATATGCCTGAGATATTCTCCACAGATACACCAACACCAATGGTAAGAGTTCGAAACTTACACTCTTGTGACTCCTTTTCAAAGATTGAGGATTCTCCAATTTCGAAATCGATTATTGATATAGCCTTATTTACAGTGCATTACGCAAAGCAATCCCTGGCGAATGGCCTGAACCCATGTATTTATATACCAAAAGTTGAAGATGGATTAGAGTCACTATGGTGGAACGATGTGATTTCAGAAGCGGAAAAAACACAAGGACTAGCTGAAGGCACAATAAAAGTAACATATTTAATCGAAACTCTGAACGCGGCCTATAATTGTGAGGAAATTTTATATCATTCTAGAAAAAGAACGATAGGACTTAATGTTGGGAAGTGGGACAGGTTGTTTAGCGATATAAAGGTATTTAGAAACCGAGCTGAAAGAATATTTCCAGATAGAGATAGTATTTCAATGGGACAATTCTGGATGGATAATTACGCGAGAAGAGTAATTAAAATTGCTCACGAAAGAGGAGCTTTGGCAATTGGAGGTTTATCAACTCTTATTCCAGATGTTTCCGAGAGTTTTCTTGAAGTTCAAAAAAGAAACTATGAGGAAGAAAAAAGACACGAATATAATATTGGGCATGATGGTACATGGGTGTCCCATCATTATTTCGGAAAAATCGCTCTAGATATATTTAAAAAAGAAAATCAGATTGAAAATAAACTAACATACTTTGCTAAATACCCTGATTTAATAGCCTCTCCAGTCGGCCCAAAAACATTAGATTGCGTGAAAAGTAGTTTAAAAAGGTGCTTGAAATATATTTCATCTTACTTGCAAGGTATGGGAACTATTTTAATAAATAATAGTATTGAGGACTTGTCTTCATTTGAAATATCAAGGGCCCAGCTTTGGCAATGGAACAAACATGAGATTTTGTTAGACTCAACTGAAACTGTTACTCCCCTTCTTATTGAAAATATGCTTTCACAGGAGTATGAAGCGATTCATCGTGAGCTACAGGCAAACTTTATTGATTCAAAAATATTAGAGGGGCAAGAAGAATATTTAAGAAAATCTAGAGACTTGCTTCGTGAGTTGATCCTTTCTAATGAGCTTGATGCATATTTTACTGATTACATTGCTAGGAATCAAGAGTGACTCTGTTTCAATTTAAGACATATTTTTAAAAGTACTTGAAATTATGTAGGTTATTTTGGCGTATCGTTTGTAAGGGGACATCTCAGTATATAACAAACGAGGTGTACAGTGGAGCTTACTTGTTCAGTTAGAAATAATATATTTACAATTAAATTACTTGAGTCATTACATCTTCATAATGCACAAGACTTTAAATATTTCTTTAACTCAAGAATAGAAAAGAAATTTGATGTAATTATAGATTTATCTTCAATTCAAAATATTGATGAAATAGGCGTTGCTTGTTTGTTTTATTGTCATGAGATTGCTTTTGCTTTTGGCTCTAGGGTTTTTATCTACAAACCACAGGGGCAAGTTAAACGAAATATGCAAATAATGAATTGTTATGAGTCTTTTGAAATTATTGACCATAAGAATCTTTCTGTTTTTGAAAGTTTATTCATTGAGTTTGAAAGTAAATTATCCTCAGCTGAAGTAAAAAAGGTAGCTTAGTATGCTTGATAAAAAATTAATAATTAAGGTTAGTGAATCGATACCAAAGTGGGCAGAAGTATTTGGAGAGTCTAGTATTCTAAAATTAAAGATTTGTAATCAGCCATTAATTGACTACTATCTTCATTTTGGGCGGCACCTTGGTGTAAAAGAAATTATTATATGTCACCCTCAATATGATGAAGGTATATGGGAGTATGAAAAGATTAGTTATTTTTCCTTTAAAATAAAATGTGAAGTTTCCCCTAGTAGTGAGAGCCTAGAGAAGTTTAAAAAAAGAAACTTTGATTTAGTTTCGGGGTGCAATACGATTGAAATTACAGAACCCGTTTTTATTTATTTTGATCTTAATAATAATGGAATTGCTGATATTTTTTCCAAGGAGAAAGACTTTCAAATTAATTCATCCGGAGGGAAAAACGTCGTCATTAAAAATATTGGAAGCATCAGGGATTACTTTGACCTTAGTTTAAGTATTATTGGTAAGTACCATAATAATTATTTTTTCAAAGAATTTACTATGAAAAATAACGGTGTCTTCTTCGGTCGAGGAGCGGAGGTTGAAAACATTCACTCAGTAAAGGAGAGTTGCCTGATTGGAAACTTTGTAAAGGTAGATTCTAGGGCGTTTTTTAAAAATAAATGCATCATTTCAGACTTCTCAAAGGTTCAAGATGGAGTCGAGGCAGAAAATACTATTTTTTATAACGCTGTAACTATAAAGAGTGGAAGTTACTTTAAGAATAAACTAGTGATTGGGTCACATGTCATTGATCCTTATAGTCATCATAATTTAAACTATACTACGAAAGATTCTCCGAAGCATCGGGAGTATGTCTTTGATAAGTTGACAGTATCTATTCTGTTAATTCTCATTTTTTTACCTTCAGTTATTATTGAAATACTGTGTCTTTCTTTGTTGAAAGATGAAGTCCTTCTTGAGGATCTTAAGCGGAAGAAGTACTTGAGGAGAAAGCTTCGCAAGAAGGGAGGGATCTCTGACTTGTATGAATTGCTAAATCTTTCAAAAATATATTGCTTAATCAAGGTTCTGAAAAAGGAGTTGATATTAATTGGCCCTGATGATCTCTCTGAGGGAAAAATTAAAAATTGCGTGTTTACTTATTCTCAATTTGTCATGGATAAAGATTTCAAAATTGGGGCTGAGGTTTTTGAAAGTTTTTATCTACACAGAAAAAGTTTTTTTTATGATATAATTAAAGTCACTAGATTTTACTTATCAATAACAATGCAACTAATTAGATGAAATACAACTTAGAAATTCTTTCAAATGAAAAATTTTTAATTAATTTTTTGTTTGATATTTGTCTAGCAATTAAGATCTCACTCAAAAAATACTGGTATATTTTTGTAATTATAATTATTGCTTCAGTTTATGGTGCTCAACTCCACTTCCAAAGACAGTCGGAGGTGTATTATCTTAGATCCACTTTTAAACTAGGTTCAATTCTAACCCCATCCTTTGGTTCAAATGTTATTACTTTGGGCCGAGTTAGTTCCGTTAGTCGTTACGGAAGAAATTTATTATTAGAAAACTTTGGCATGAAAAAAAATGACATGATGTCTAGTCTTAAACAATATTTGGGAGGGGCAGGTTTTTTAAAAAAAACATCTGGTAGCTCTTTCAATTATTTATCCACTTTTGAATACAGTCCTCAAAGCGCGTTTGTTTCTATCTCCGGCGAGGGAACAGAGAAGGGTCGTTTGATTGAAAAGTACAACGAATTAATGGACTTTATTTTTAATCTTTATGAGTCACAAAAAAATATTAAAAATGATCCCCTGATTGCTAGGTGGGGACTCATTCTTGAAGAAAAAAAAATGATCGACAAGGAATATGAGGATCTTATTGAGATTGAAAAGGATTTTGGTTTTACTTCAGAAGTGGAAGATAAAAAAGATAGTTTATCAAAGAGACTTATTAATATAAGAACTCAACTGCTTGACTTTGAAAGAAGTCAAAAGAAGCCCTACCTTGAAGATATTAAGGTAATAAAATTAAGTGTAAGTAATACTGCTAGAAAGCCCTACGGGAAAAGAATTTTTTATTTAATTTATTTAGGTGCGGGAATTGTACTTCAGATTATAATTTTAGTTTTACTGATTGTTTTAAGCTTTAGGTCAATACCACCAAATGTTTATTTTTTAGATATCCAGGATGAACAGATATGAATAGAGGCTTAGGGATAATTTTGTTTATAATTCTAGGTACGAAAAGTCCCGGGGCGAGAAGTGAGATTAAGCATTATTACGAATGCCCGCTAAAAGTAATTTGCCAAACAATGATTGATCACTATCGGTTAGATCCAGCGAAGAGCCTTGTTTTCAAAGAATATAGAAACCAAAAGGTCGCTTACATTGAAACAAAAAAAGACAGGAGGCTTTCTGGTATATTTAGTACTCTTGCTAATTATAGTGCAAGCAAGAACAACAACGTAATAACTTTGTATGATGGGATAGGCTTAGAGGGAGGCGAGACCCAATCAAACTTCCAGTTTGGGACCTTCCTTTTCAATTTTCAATACAACATTGAAAGGCTTGAAGATAAGCTAGCGCCAATAGAGAATTTGATGATGGGGGAAAAAATTAATATCAGGAAAAAAATTTTCGAAGATCTTTTATCCATTTTTCCTCGGTACTCTATTACTGGTAGCGCTTCAAGCAATAGAGGTTTATTTGATTATCTGTATAATTTAGATTCAATAAAAGTAAATAATATTTTTTTGGATACTTTAAAAAAAGATTATAAAAAGATGATTGGTCTTTATAAAAGAAAGACTATTACAATTGAAAAGCTAAGTGAGATGAATGAGATGGTTACAAATTCAAGTCAAGAACTATTTGATGCCCAAAGCCGGATGAATAGTATGTTTCCAAGCGAGTTGAGGTTGAAAAAAAAACTGGATCTTTTAAAGGGTATTGTTGAGAAAAATGAGGACTTGATAATAGCCGAAAATATAAATGAATCAGCTGAAAAAACAAAAATTTGCAGTATGCTTGAATTTATTGAAAGAGATGAAGGAATTACACTTGGTGCCCTTAAACTAGAATTTGAGACCTTGGAAGAAAGGCTTACCTACACCTTTCCTCAGGGAGTTAATATAAGCATGTCAGGAAGCCTGGATGATCCATCCAGCATAAACTCAGCTGTTTCGTTTGGTGTAAGCTATAGACTTTTTGATCGAACTGAAAATTATATTGCAAGAATTCTTTATAGGGAAAATAAAAAAGATACGGCACAATCATTCTCCGATCAAAAAGAAAAGGAGTTTGAGCGCTTACAGGTTGAGGCACAGTCTTTTTATCAAGTTAGAGAATTTTATCAAAATATGCAGTTCAACTACGAGCAAAGAAAAATTTTTAATAAGGGCTTTTACAGAGGAAATATATTTAAAAACACTTTAAAAGTAAGAAATGAAGGATTTATTGAAAAAAATAATCTCTTTAGAGACCATATGATATCTGAATTAGGTTTTAAGCAAGCAAAAGCAATATTTTTAAGTAATATTTTTAGAGTAAAAGCAATTTGTTCAATCGTTGATGACACGGTAAAGGATTTAGATTGAAAAAGATTGATTTATACATATTTATTGATTCTTACGGCTACGAACTTTTGAAAAAGTCGGGAAGATTGCATGAAAAGCTAATCTTCGAAAAGCCTGTTAAAATGCAGTTTGGGTATAGCTCTACAGCAATTCCTTCAATACTCACAGGGGTGAGTCCTAGTGTTCATCAACAGTTTACTTTTTTTTATCACATTAAAGATAGCTTCTCATCGATGTTTACAGTTTTTGATTCTATTTTTTTTAAGTGTATACCAAGCTTCATTTCAGGAAGAAGAAGATTTAGAGTATTGATTTCTAAAATGTTAAAAAAATATTTTAATATCAATGGCTATTTTGATCTATATTCGGTTCCCTTTTGGAAGTTAAAGTATTTTAACTATTCCGAGATGAATGATCTTTTTGATAAAAATGCTTTTAAGAATTGTGAAAACCTTAAGGATTATCTTTCAAAAAATGGAATTAAGCATTTCATATCTAACTGGAGACAGAGCGAGGAGAAAAATTTCAGCGAGCTTTTTGATCAGTTAAGTGAAAATGATAATGAATTTATATTTGCATACTTTGCAGGACTAGATGGAGTCCAGCACATGCATACCAAGGACTCAAAGGAAACCAATAAGAAGATTGAATATTATAAAGAAAAAATTAAAAAAGTGTTTAATATACTAGATGAGAATTATTCAGATTATAGAGTTGGTATATTTTCAGACCATGGAATGACAACGCTAACAGATGTTGTCGATATAGGTAACATCATTAAGACATCCGGGCTAAAAGAGCCCGAGGATTTCCTTAGCTTTTTAGATTCAACGATGGCGAGGTTTTGGTACTATGGTGAATCTTCAAGGGAAAGGATAAGGGAAACACTAGGGGACGTATCATTTGGAAAATTTTTATCAAAAGAAGAAATGATGGAGATGGGGGTTTATTTTAAGGACCAACGATATGGTGAAGATATTTTTTTAGTAAATCCCGGTGTTCAGATCGCGCCATCAGACATGGGGAAGGATCCATTACCTGGAATGCATGGGTATAGTCCAGAGGACAAAGATAGTGATGCCATTTGGTTAAGTAATTATAATCCTAAAAATCCTCCATCAGAAGTAAAAGGAATTTTTTCATGTATGTTAGAAAGATTCAGGTAAATTAAGTGATTTATTTATTCTTGTTATTGATTTTTTTTATATTTATATGCCTGTTCCTTGCATTTATTTTTAGGCCAGAGAAAAGATATTATCCATTAATATCTCTGTCTGCTCTGTTTTGTATTTATTTTAGTGAAATTTTTTTTATTATTCTTTCACTCTTTTCGATTGTTGATTACCTCGCGATGAGGAACATTTTTACAAAAAAAATGAAAATATTATTGAATTTATCAATAACCGTTTTTTCATATTACCTTTTCTATAAAGATCCATTAATTTTAAACATTGGGGTACTTAAGTTCAATATACTTCATTTTTCATTGATGGTTTTATTTTTCAATCGATTAAATGATGACTTAAATGAAAGAGTTAAAAAAAATATTCGTACTATTTTATTAAGTAACTTTTTTTTTCCTCGATTGCTCACACCTGTTATTTCAAACTTTGATGAGGAGGCACGTTTTTTTAAAGATGAGCATCATTTTCAAATAGGAAGTTTTATTGAAGGAGCAAAGAAAATAGTATTTGGTATTTTTATCGTTCTCTGTATATTGATCCCCGGAGGAAGGTTTTTAGGAACAGTAAGTGAAAGCAGTTTATTTGTGTTTTCCAAAGGCCTACTATTTTTATGTTTTATTTATTCAATTTATAATTTAGGAGCTGGCTGCTTAGAGCTATTTAACTACAGGGTTTATAGGAACTTTAATTCACCATTGGTACCATCAGGCTTTATTGATTTTTGGAAAAGATGGTGTGTTACCTTTTATAATTTCTCAAAGAGTATTCAAAATCATGCAGTAAAGAAGCCTAATAATTTTTTAACTGTACTAATATCACTACTTGTTCAATTTATTTACTTTCATAGTTTCTTGTCCGCATTTGAGTTTTTTTCTTCGATGCTATTGTTATTGCTGACATCAAAGATATTTAATTCAAGTATAGTATTTAAAAAGATTACTTATCGAGAAAAGTTTTTGGGGTATTTTCTCAAGCTTTTTACAATAATATTAATAATCTTATCATTTGGTGCTAGTTTCAAACTAGAAAGTGAACCTTTTATTGGCGAATACCTGGACATCGGTTCATTAATAATATTCTTTATGTCTTGTTTTTTTCTTTTTATTTATCACTATCAGCAAAAAAGGAATAATTCTATTTTTGAACTATTACCTAGTAGTAAAACGATTACTGCAGGAGTGTTTATTTTATATGTTATGATGTTTGGAGACTTTCTGTGAGAAACAAATTCATAAAGCTAATCTTAGTGTTTTTCTTATTCATTTCATTTTTTTCATTTAATAGGTTTATTTTTTTCCCTTTTGTATATGAAAAGCTTTTTTTGTTTGAAATGAATAAAAATGTAATGAGTTCACAGAGCTTTTTTGAGGTTGGTAGTGATGACAGAATTGGGGAAATTTATCATAAGTTAACTTTCATGTTCGAAAATAAGTTAAGTAATAGAGTGAAGAAAAATATTAACTTGGGAGATAGAAACTTCTATAGATTTAAAAACGATGCTCATAACTTTAATACAGATTATGAAAATAGAAAGATGAGTTGGGTGTATTTTTCAAAATATGAAACGATCGAGGCTTTAGATATTTTACTTAATAATGGATTGACCTCCCTTGAAATAATTTCATTCTTGAAATACAAACTTGGTTTTCCTTTTTTTATCAAAGATGAACTTAATATCCTTTGGGACATCATTGTAAATAAAAAGGTCTTTTTAAACACCCTTATTAAGTTGGACAGAGGAAGCCCTATAAGCTTTAGATTCAGTAATTCGAAATATAGAGACATGAATCAAAAGTACTTACTGCTAATTGTGGACTTGGCAGAAAGAGAAAAATTTAAGTTTAATTTGAAAATTAGTCGTAGAGTTCCCAATTGGTACTTAGATCTAGCAAAATCCTTATCTGAGGCATCCGACTTTTTATCGATACAGACTTTAAATTAAAAAAGGCTGAATAATTCAGCCTTTTTTAATTTGATCTTATTGGACCTTATTTTTTGCAAAACTGGAGAGAATTGTAATCCCGGCATCCTCGCTCAAATTACCTTCTGAGTCATACTGAGGGCCATGAATAAAAATTTCAGCCCAAGGAACTTTGCTGCTTTTTTTAGCAATTTCTTGGGAGGCTTTTAATCCCTCTGGATACTTCTCGTTAATTTGTTTAATACCAATAGTTATACCAAAATAGTAGCCATCACTTTTACCAAATATCAGATCTACTCCAACATTATCGCTTAAAGTAGGAATATTTATTCGGAGCAAATTCTCTGCTGAAACCCAAGTTGGAAAGCTATTATTTCCAGGTAATTTAGAAATTGGATCAAATCCATCCCATACATCGCCTGTAAATGCAGAGAAATCAGCGATTATTTCAACGGAGAAATCATCGCTATCAGTCTTTGGATATAAGTTAACTTCACCATACTCTTGTTCATTAATTACTAGTGGGAAGTTTCCACTAAAAGGAAGGCCATAGTTCTCTGATATTGTTGTTTTTGAGATAACTTGATCACTTTCAAAGGAAAGTTCGTGTTCTTGAATTAGTTTTTTACAACCAGTAAAGTTCAGGATGAGTCCGATAATAAGAAACATTTTCATAATTAAACCTCCGTGTTTTATCGGACCTATTGTTTCATCATATTTATGTTCTCGAAATTGAAAAATACTTACATTTGAGACTCTGAAATATCAACATTTGCTAGTGTTTAACTAGAAAAAGTGAATTTATTGTAATATCTAAATCAATAAAAGAATAAATATCCAGGAGACTTAAATGTCAGCTAAAGCAGGAATTGACCAAATCACTAATATATTGGCCGTAGGAAGTGGGAAAGGTGGAGTTGGCAAGTCCACAGTAACGACAAATTTAGCCAGGTCCTTGGCATCAATGGGCAAAAAGGTAGGCCTTCTCGATGCTGATCTCTATGGCCCAAGCCAGCCAAAAATGATGGGTGACCAATCCGCTCCAAAAGGTGATGGCAGTATAATTATTCCTGTTGAAAAAGATGGTGTTAAGTTCGTCAGTATGGGGCTGATGAATCCTAGTGGGAAAGCATTAATTATTAGATCACCGCTTGCTATTAAAGCGATTCAACAATTTTTATTAGGTGTTGCATGGGGAGAATTGGACTACCTTCTTATTGACCTGCCTCCGGGTACCGGTGATATTCAATTAACATTAGCTCAGCAAGCGAAGCTTTCTGGTGCTATTATTGTAACGACACCACAACAAGTTGCTAGTGAGATCGCAAAGAAGGGTCTTGAAATGTTTGAAACTGTAAATGTACCTGTTGTAGGTATCATCGAAAACATGAGTGGTTATAGCTGCCCGAATTGTGATACGGTTACACCGATTTTTGGCAAAAATGGTGGAAAAAGATTGTCAGAAAATTTTAATGTTCCGCTGCTTGGGAGTATTCCATTAGACCCTATGATAATGATGGATGCAGACCGAGGTGAAATGAACTACGCAGAGGACTTGCCTCATATAAGAAAGTTTAAAGAAATTACTAAAACATTAGACGATGAACTTACTAATGCTCAAGAGCAGGCTAAGTTATATGAAACTGAAGAAATGAGTATAACAGACTCTGGAATGAAGGTTACTTGGACGGATGGGAAGTCTGTCGAGTTAGATGCGCATAAAGTTAGGCTTGAGTGCCCGTGTGCTAGCTGTGTTAATGAACACACAGGTGAGAAGATGATTACATCAGGACAAATTCCTGCAAATATTAAAATATTAGGCTTAAGTCCAGTAGGTCGATATGGTGTTGCGATAAACTTTAGTGATGGGCATAAGACTGGAATATATAAGTTTAAAACCCTAAAAGAAATGAGTTCTACTAGTGATGACTCATTTTCCGTATAACTTATGTATATGGAATTCATAAGTAATTAATAAACTGTAGAGACTTTAAAAATGAAAAAACTAGAGATATTAGCAACTCCATTTGAAGACAAAAGTCTTTGTCGATTTACTTTGGCCGTAAACCTTGTAGAGGAAGGAAGCTTTGCAATTCGAAAGGGTGTTAGGTCAGACTCTAAATTGGTTAATAAAATTTTTGAAATAGAAGGAGTTATAGAGGTAACCTCTGAGTCTAATTATTTAATTGTTAGAAAGGATACGGAGCTGTCCTGGAGAGAAGTGGGGGCAAATGTGGGCTCCGCATTACGAGAAGCTGACTCTGAAGGTTATTTGTTTTTTCCTTCTGAATCTAAGAACGATTCCTCAGGTGAATCATTAAAAGTTAATAAAGGTTTCTTTGAAACAAAGCTTGGTAAAAAGATTACTCAAGCAATAGAGCTTAAAATATCTCCTAGTTTGGGAGCTCATGGGGGGAGTGTAACGCCGGTAGACTTCAAAAAGGGAACTTTATATCTAAGTTTCTCTGGTGGTTGCCAAGGTTGCTCTCAGGCTTCAGTAACTGTGAGAGATGGTATTCTTAGAGTTTTAAAAAATGAGTTTGAGGAAGTTGAGGATGTTGTTGATATTACAGATCACGGTCTGGGACAGAGTCCATACTACAAATAAAAAAAAGCCCAGGAGTTATCCCGGGCTTTTTTTGCTAAAATTTAACCTGACTTTATTTCTTCTTCGCGACTTTTTTTGATGAAGCATTCTTAACTGGAGTTGCTTTTTTCTTAGGAGTTACTTTTTTTGAAGTCTTCTTTTTTGAGACTTTCTTCTTGGTTGTAGCTTTCTTTTTTGTTGTTTTTTTCTTCGTTGCTTTCTTTTTAGTAACTGTTTGGCCAGTTGCCTTTTTTAAATGATCTTCAACTGTCTTTTTCATTTTTTCAAGTTCATCTAGTTGATTCTTGAAAATCTTTTTTGTTTTTTCAATTTCTTCTTTAAAGAATTTCTCCATACTCTTAACTTCTTTATTGTAACTTTTCTTTAGGTCTTTTATTGGCTGGTTTAGCATGGACTCAATTTGTTTTGTTCTTTTTGCTCTTAATTTTTGCATTTCGTTTAAAACTTTTTTAACGTCATCTTTTTTTGCAAGAGATTGAAAATTCTCTTCAATTTTTTTAAATGTTTTCTGTAGTTTCTTTTTTACAATGTTGCTCATAGTCAGTCTCCAGCAATGATTTTAATATACCATATCCCTGTTCATTGTTTTATGCAACAATTGTATTTGTTGTGAAAACTTTACAGTGTTTTTTGTCGTGTTTGATTTACAAAAAAAGTTGACGTATTTTGTCGTAGGTAATAGTTTTTATATAGCTTAAAGGTGGCCTTACATGGATCTTGAAAATAAACTAAAACTTGCTAGAAAATCTCAGAAAGTAACTCAACTTGAATTAGCTCAGCAGGTAGGGGTTAGCAGGCAATCAATTTACGCAATTGAGGCGAGTAAATCAGAGCCCAGTCTTAGTCTTGCGTTGAAAATTGCAAAGGCCCTATCTGTATCAGTAGAGGAGATATTTTGGCTTTCAGGGGATAAAAAGACAGAATTGGGTGAAGAAATTTCACCATTTACTATTTTTTAGCTCCAACCAGTTAAAATTTTTGAGATTTTGGTATTTTTTTGCTAGATTCACCGCAGTAAATAATTTAACGTAATAAAACTGGCTTTAAACTTAGGAAAATTTAATGAGCAAGCATTCGAATATAGAGTTAAAAATCAAAGATGGTATTCCCGCAGAAAAAGTTATTCGTAAATTCAAGAGATTATGTGACCTTTACGGGGTAACAAAAGAATATAGAAAGAGAAAAGAATACCAAAAACCATCTATTAGAAAGAAAGAGAAATTAAAAGCTTCAGAAAAAAGAAGAAATAAATCTACTACTACTACTACTAGAAGCTATTAAGACTATTTTAAGTTAACGAATTAATGAACCTGACAGTGTCTTTTATTGATTCTGTCAGGTTTTCTTTTATTGTTAGTCCTGACTTCACTCTCGGTTTTAAGTCGTGATCTCCGTCTGATAGGAAGTTGAGTGTAATCCCATCTCTAAATACTTGTTCTTTTGCCCATTCCCTGCCTCCAAATGGATCTCGTTCTCCTTGATTTATAAAAATACTTTTATGGCCGGAGTTATTTAGAGCTTCTATTCTTGAGCTGTCTTGTTTACCTGGCGGACAAAAAGGAAATCCAAAGCATATTACTCCTAAAGCCTTATTTGTTTCAAAGTTGGTGCTTACCCTGGCCCCCATAGATTTTCCGGCAAGAAATAATGACCCTTGAATATGTCCCTTGGTGATACAATAATTAAGTGTCTCTTCAACTTTATTTAGGAGTTTAGGCATTCTATCTGGGGGAAACTTTCTTTCTTCCTTTGCTCTTTTTTCCATGTAGTTAAAGTTGTGACGAATTACTTTTATGTTACTTTTTACAAAAAGTGCTGAGACAAGGGTCATCCAATCTGAGTCCATTGGTGCTCCTGCTCCATGGGAGAAGAGAATTGTTGATTTTGCTTTTTTTGGTGCATTTATTAATAAGTTCATTACTTGATATATTATTCGCTTTTACAAATTTCGAAAACTCCTAAAAACTTAAGGTAGTGATCACTTTTTAATGCTAATTTACTCCATGATCAATTTCCTGATTTGTTAACTTACTTATATTATTGAACCTAATAGGGTTTTTGTTCCTAAAAAGACCGATCTTATACTTAATTCGGCTTTTTTTTAATGAGCATTTTAATTTATAGCGCCAATTTAGAGGGGATCTTTTCTAAAGCCTCTTGATTAGATTCTTCTTCAGTATTATTTGCTTTATGGAGACGGTAGTTAAGGGAAGTCTATTCTCATTAATTTATAAATAATAAATTTTCTTGTGAAACTTTAATTTTTACAAGTAACTTGCAATCTAGATAATTTATAGAATATAAGCTTATTGATGAAGTCTGTCGCCAACCCCATTTTAGGCTCCCAAATTAAAAATAAGTTTGGACATAGAGCTATTGATCGCTTTGGAATGCTCTTTAGTGTTTTATGCGGTTTCCACTGTCTCCTAACACCTTTTATATTGGTGTCAGTGCCTTGGTTTTCAAGTTTTATAAGTAATGAAGTATTTCACTTAGTTATGCTTTTGCTTGTTATCCCAGTTGTCGTAATGAGTATTATTCAAAATAATGGAATAAATGGCTGGACACTAAAGGTAATGCTATCAGGAATATGCCTTTTGGGGCTGGGGGTTCTTGTTCACTATACTCATTCTGTTGATAGTGGAGTACACCACTTTGAGGACCTTATTTTAGAGAACCTTTTTACGATGACAGGTGGAGGACTTTTATTTTGTGCTCATTTGAAAAAACTCAAAAACTGTCATTGCGGCCATTCACATTAATCAACCTCAATCCTGTTAGTTAACTTACTCCATTCTAGGTTTTTATTACGTGCTCTTACTTTTATGGAAGTAACTTGGTCTGTGAGTTTTTTCCCCGAATTAATTAATAGATTAGATAAATTATTTTTTACAATAAAGCCTTGTTGGTCATTTCGTTCGTTTATTGTGAATGTTACTTTATCCTTAATTGTTAATAGTGTTACTTCAATACTTAAGTAATCTTTATTCTCAAGACTTATCGCGATACCTCTTTTTAATTTTTTTACAAAGTTTACCTTTGGTATGTTTGGGGTCATTTTTTTATAGTTTAGGGTATAGCTATCAACGAGTTTTGTTTCATTGAAATTTTGATCGTATGAATAGTATTTATGGGTTACCTGATTTTCTTTAACATCAAAAATAGACCAGCCACTTGTGGAGCTATTTATCATCATGTGTTCATAGTCTTTACTACTTCTTTTCCAGTAATCAATTTTACCACCTAGAGGGCCGGCGATTATATTTGTTACTCTAATGTTTGATTGATGACCTCTTGAATATGCGTGTGTATGGCCATTTATAATTATGATATGTCCTTCAAAATCTTGTGAGAATAAATTAACAACGCTTTCTATTTTTTTAGAGTACTTTTTTTCTCCTCTAGGCCAAACTTCAGAGGTGGCGGGGTGATGATACTGAAGGAATATAAACTTAATTCCTCTATCTTTTGCGTTATTTAGTGTTAGGTTAAGCCACTCCAATTGGGATCTTTTACGGCGGCCAATAGTACTTGAAAGTGTAATAAATCTACTGCTGAGTTGATCAAAGTATTTAGGTTCATCATCAATTTTTCCATTATAAAAATAGTTCCAAAAGAATCTTGAATTATATTCATGATTTCCAATTGCCGCCACAATAGGAACACGGTTTAGAATATTTCTTAGAGGTGAAAAAAATTGTTTTCTCCAAAGTGAATGACGAAAACCTCTTTGGACCAAATCTCCAGGAAATAGAAAAAAATGAACAGGAGATTTCTTTCTTTCCTCACTGTTGAAGAACACGTTCGGAAGAATTGATTTATTGACAATATCTTCACTGAGCTTTGCTCCTCTTTGAGAGTCACTCACTAAAAGAAAAGAAAATGCTTTGTTTTCAGGAGAAAGTGTTTTGAATCTAAAAATACCTGTGCTCCCCGAATCATTTTTAAGTTCGTAAAAATAGGTTTCCCCTGCGGATAAATTGTTGGCCATTACTCGATAAAGCTTCGCAGGCTTTTTTCCAATTCTGTATTTCGTGAATATATGTTCAGGACTGTAATTAAGTACTGAGCTTGATGGGCTTGAAATATTTAAGTGATATTCCTCTGTTGATTCCCAACGAATTTCTGCTTTAGTATCAGAAAGTTTTAGTAAATATGGTATTGGAGGGGAAGCAGCTTTAGCAGCAAGAGAAAATAGTAGAGATATAAAAAAGTAGTACTTTAACATTTGATAAACATCCTTGTTTGGGGATAATTTTATGAATACTAAGACGAATATTAAAGTTAGAAATTAATTATAATGAGGTTTTTAATGTTGAGCGTTTACGTTGGTCTTTTTTTGTTTTTTCAGGTGGGATTCTTTGTTTATCTTTTTAACAAAAAGCTTCACACGGTTGATTTACTATGGGGCCTTGCCCATGGTGTTGTTGCTGCAGGATGCTACTATTTTGATAAAAATGAACTTAGCTCATTGGAGTTGATTTTACTTGTCATTATATTGGTTTGGAGTGGGCGGCTATATTTTTATTTATTATTACGTAACTGGGGGAGGCCAGATGACCGTAGATATTTAGAGCTAGCATCTGGATGGAGAGGTAATATTCAGATAAATGCCTATTTCAGAATTTTTATCATTCAAATGATTCTTTCAGGTATAACCTCTTTGTCGATATACTTTGGACTAAACTCTACGGGAATAGCTTTTTCTAATTTTCTTTTTTTCTCCGGTATAGCACTAAGTTTATTTGGACTAGTTTATGAGTCTATTGCAGATTTTCATCTCTATAGCTTTAAGAAAAATAACCCAGGGAAAAGACTTTATAATGAAGGGCTTTTTAAGTATTCAAGACACCCAAACTATTTTGGTGAAATTGTATTTTGGTGGGGAGTTTATATTATGGCACTTTGCTTGGGTGCTCCTTGGTGGTCGATTGTTTCACCCGCTCTTATTAATTGGCTAATTGTTAATTTCTCAGGAGTTCCTTTTCATAAAAAGAAGTCAGAGGATCAACAATTCAATAATTACGTCGAGTCGACGAATGCTATTATTCCAAATTTTTTTAAAGGTAATAAATAATGGGAACGTTTTTTTTAAATGACTTTGATAATATGGAAAAATTTTATCGGGCGAAATTCATTAATTCCTTATCTGGAATAAAAAGTGCGAACTTGGTTGGAACCATTGATAAAAATGGACAAACAAATTTAAGTATTGCTAGCTCTGTTGTTCATATTGGTGCCAATCCAGCCCTGATGGGGCTTATTTTTAGACCAGCAACGGTTCCTAGGCACTCTTTTGAAAATATAAAAGATACGGGTTGGTTTACTCTAAACCATGTTGGTAAAAGCTTTTTTAAAAAAGCACACCAAAGCTCAGCGAGGTATGAAAAAGAGACTTCAGAGTTTGATGCCGTTGGATTGGAAGATGAATTTATTGACGGGATAAGTGCACCTTTTGTTAAAAATTCGTCACTGAAAATTGGACTTAAATTAAGAGAGGTAATTCATCTGGGCATTAATAAGACTGAGTTTGTCATAGGAGAGGTCATATGTGTTGATGTCAGCGAAAATCACATCGAAAAAGATGGATATATTGATATAGAGTCTCTAAGCACAGTAGGGGTAACGGGGCTGGATGCGTATCATGAAATAAAAAAACCGACCCGTCTTAGTTATGCTAAACCGGGTCAGTTAATAAAAGAAATCTAGTTATGCGGTTACCGGCTTTCCGATAAAATTTACTCCTTGAGCAATTTCGGAAAGTGCATCAAATACATTTGGATATAAAAATTCGTGCCCAAGATCATTTAAGCCTTTGGACATAATGTTTTGGGAGTCCAAAATGATTGAAGACATTTCTCCAAATAGAAGTTTTAACATTTGCGGTGGCACAGGAAATAATGCAGGTCTACCTACTGCTTGAGCAAGTGCCTTGGTGAATTCTTTGTTTGTTGTTACTTCTGGCGATACAGCATTGACAATACCTTTATAATTTTCATTCTCAATTGCTTTAATATAAATATTCACAAGGTCTCTCACATGTATCCAGCTCATGATTTGTTTGCCATTTCCAATAGGGCCTCCTCCTCCAAGCTTAAAAACGGGGAGTAGTTTCTCTAAAGCACCACCTGTATTTCCAAAAACAACACCGACTCTTGTAATAAGAGTTCTTTTTGTTTTTTTTAATTTATTTGCTTCTATTTCCCAGTCCTCACAAACCCTAGAGAGAAAACCTTTTCCATGGCTTGCTGATTCATCGAGTTCATCTGGTAGGTTCGATTCATATATGCCGACTGCGCTCGTAGAAATAAATAGGTTTAGATCATTTTCCAAGTGTTGATCTACTCCTCTTATTAGATTTCTTGTCCCTAAAATTCTTGAGTTGTAAATTTTATCTTTTTGATCCTCACTCCATCTTGCTGCACTGATGTTTTCGCCTAGAAGATTAATTATGACATCAACAGAGTTACCATTGTTTGTAGTAAAGGCTTCCTTAGGCGCAGGTTCCATAAGTGGGTTCCATGCAACAAACTTTACATCTCTTCTCATTTGATATTTTTTGGTATTTCTTGTGAGAACGACCACATCATGTCCATTTTTCAAAAGTTCTCTTTGAAGATATTTTCCAATAAAGCCAGTGCCGCCGGTTATAAGTACATTCATTTTTAACCCCAGTTTTAAATATTTTTTACTATTATAGCTAGCCTGGGTTTATCTAACAATGAACGCAGGGTAGACTTTTACTGTGTAAAAATTCTCCAAGGTGTTGAATTCTCGTTGTAAAATGGTGAGTGTAATCTTTTACATTATTAAGGTTATTTATGGTTTTCGAGGGATCAGAAAAAAAAATAGAAGTAATAGTCAGTCCTAACGTGGGAGACTTGAGAAAAATGGGGAAGTCATTTTGGGCAAAAATTGTGTCTAAATGTGACGCTGAAATAATCTCAGAGGTTAAAAACGAACACGTGCATGCTTATTTATTATCTGAATCAAGTTTATTCGTATGGGAAAACTCTTTTTTGATGATTACATGTGGAAGAACTTCACTAATTAACTCTCTAATTGAAATATGCCTGGAGTTTGGAAAAGAAAATATTGAAGATGTTATTTTTCAACGAAAAAATGAGTATTTTTCTCACATGCAAAAAAGCGCTTTCTATGATGATGTAAAAAAAATTGATTCTCTTACCCCATCCAAAGCTTGGCGCCTCGGTAATATTGATGGCCATCATAATTTTGTCTTTAATTATTCAAAGAATGGAAAGTGGGATGCAGGCGATAAAACCTTCGAGCTTTTGATGTATAACTTGCCTAGTGATGTTGGAGAAGAGCTTCGAAAAGAGGGTGTCAGTGCACAAATGGTAAGGGATTACCTAGGTGTAGAAAATTTATTTAAAGATTTTAATATTGATGACTATGTATTTGAGCCCTATGGTTATTCTTTAAATGCTATTCGAGGTGACTCGTACTATACGATTCATTTATCCCCTGAAGAAAATGGTTCATATGTATCGCTTGAGACAAATGATTCCTCTCTCGATGGGCAAGAAATTATAACTCATTTTAGTGAGCGTCTAAAGCCTAAAAGTTTTGATGTCATCAGTTTTAATTGGGATGGAAATTACAAGTCTGAAATATATCAATTAGTTGATTCTTGTAAGCAATCTTTAGACAATGGGTTAATGGTTAAATTTTGTCAGTACCTAGATACTAAAAATAATAAAAGCTCTGGTGGATATTTATTATTTGAGCATAAATAAAGGATTCATATGCATTCAAAACTTTGGATAGAAGAAAAACACGAGAACTTTTCTCTTGGGTTTAAAGTAAATAAAGTTTTATTTTCTGGTAAAAGTGATTTCCAAACGGTTGATGTTGTTGAAACGGAGCAGCTTGGAAATATGCTTTTAAACGACGGGCTAATCATGTGCACGGAAAAAGATGAGTTTGTTTATCATGACATGATCGCTCACGTGCCTTTGTTTGTTCACCCTAATCCAAAAAAGGTACTTGTTATTGGGGGAGGAGATGGGGGAACGGCAAGAGAAGTTCTTCGTCACCCTGGAGTAGAAAAGTGTGTGATGGTCGAAATAGATAAAATGGTTGTGGATGCTTCCATCGCTCATCTTCCAATTACTTCTTGTGTTTTTGACAACCCAAAATTAGAGCTTCACATCGATGATGGATTAAAGTTTGTTAAAGAAACAAAAGATAAGTTTGATGTGATTCTTGTTGATTCAACTGACCCCATAGGGCCGGCGCAACCACTTTTTGGGGAAGAGTTTTATCAAGATATATTTAATTGCCTTAGTGATGATGGAATAGTTGTCTCTCAAGGAGAGTCTCCATTTTATGAGGTTCCCATGCAAAAAAAACTAATGGGGATTATTAATAAAATTTTTCCGATTTCTACCATTTATAATTTTTCGAACCTTACTTATCCTGGGGGGCTATGGTCATTTACTTTTGGATCTAAAAAGTATCACCCCATTAACGACTTCAATTCAGAGCGGGTTAATTCTTTTAACGGAGAATTTAAATATTATAACCAGAGGATTCACTCGGGGGCTTTTGCTATACCAAGTTTTATGGCAAAAGAACTTGAAGGGTTAATTAAGGATTAAAAAATGCGTTATTGGTTAATGAAAACGGAGCCAGATGTATTTTCGATTGATGACTTAAAGTCACAAGAATCAACGCCTTGGGAAGGGGTAAGAAATTATCAGGCGAGAAACTTCATGCGTGATGAGATGAAAAAAGGTGACCTCGTCTTGATTTACCACTCAAATGCAAAGCCTCCTGGTGTTGCAGGGATTGGGGTTGTTTCTAAAGAAGCATTTCCAGATCACTTTGCCTGGGATAAAAAAAGTAAGTACTATGATCCAAAGTCCAGGAAAGAAAATCCAAGGTGGATGATGGTTGAAGTTAAGTTTAAAAAGAAATTTAAAGAGCCTTTATCCCTTAGTGAAATAAAAGAATCGAGAGGACTTGAAGAAATGCTCATCTTGCGAAAGGGAAATCGTCTTAGTATTACACCAGTTGAAAAAAAGCACTTTGAACAAATAATAGGAATGAGATAATGGATCAAAAAAAATTAGAATTAATAAAAAACTCGGTAAGAACAATTCCAGACTTTCCAAAAGAGGGAATTCTATTTCGTGATATTACAACTTCGCTTCAAGAGCCTGAATCGTTCAAAGCAATTATCTCATTATTTGAAGAAAAGCTAAAAGAGTTAGAGTTTGATGCGATCGCCGGTATTGAGTCCCGAGGTTTTGTTTTTGCCTCTGTACTTAGTTACCTCTTTGATAAAAAACTTATCCTTATAAGAAAAAAAGGAAAGCTTCCATGTGAGGTCATAAGACAAGAGTATCAATTAGAGTATGGGACAGATGAACTTGAAATTGATCCAACAGCAGTTAATGAAAATGAAAAGGTAATTCTTGTTGATGATCTTTTAGCGACTGCGGGAACAATTCTAGCTGCTCAAAAACTTGTTCATCGTTGTGGGGGACAAACACCTCTAGGGCTTTTTGTTATCAATCTTCCGGAACTTGATGGGGCAAAAAGATTAGAGGAAAATAAACTGCCGTTTATCTCCCTCATAAATTTTGAAGGTCATTAGTTAAATAAGTCCCATCTTTTTACCTTGATCATAAAGCGCAGCTTTTTCTTCTTCACTCATGTTTTGAAATTTATTCATGAGTTCACTCTTTTGTTCGGTGCTCATTTTATCCATCATGTCTTGAGCTTTTTTAAAGAGATTCCCTTTGTCTGTGTCCATGCTAAAGATAATCTTCTCGTCAGATGTTTCTGTGTTGATTCCAAGGGATTTAAGCTCCTCACGAATCTTGTTGAAATTCACACCAGCTTCATCCGCCTTCTCGTAAAGAGCCTCTAGTGGAAAAGCGACTTTTTTTTCTGGGAATCCATTGGCGGTTAGGTTCTTTTGAATTTTTTCTAGAAATGATGGCTGTGACATATAAAACTCCTAAATTGATTTATAACTAATTCAATTTAGGAGTTAATTCAAATTATTTTTAACCCTTGAGGGTGTATTTTAGACCGTGGAGAGAGCGCCTTGCGTGATTTTTAACTCCTTACGCATTAATGGAGCAAAGCTAACGCCAACTAACTATTCTTATATTCACTTCTTATGCCTCAATGGGGTCATATGTTAAAACTTTGAATATCAATAGATTTTATCTACAATTAAATGATGACTAAGCCTAAAACCAGATTCGCCCCAACGCCAAGTGGTTACCTACACTTGGGAAATGTTTATAATGCTCTGGCTTGCCAGAAGTGGGCAAAAGAAAATAACGCAAAACTCGTTCTTCGAATTGATGATATTGATCGGGCGCGGTTTCGAATTGAATACCTTGAGGATATTTTTAAAACGATGGATTGGCTTGGGATCGAATTTGACGAAGGGCCTAGTGGGGTAGAGGACTTTTTAAAAAATTACTCTCAGCACACAAAGATTGATCTATACAAAAAATATCTCGAGCCTGTCTCTCAAGATACCTTTTCCTGTGAGTGCTCAAGAAAAGATTTACTTGGTACTGATCACTACCCCGGAACATGTAGAGATAAGAATTTAACTTACAAAGAAGATCTAAACTTAAGACTAAAACCCATGGATGTGATCATCTATAAAAAAGATCTTCTTCCTAGTTATCACTGGAGTTGTGTCATTGATGATTATGAAATGAACATCACGCACCTCATCCGCGGCGAAGACTTAATTCCTTCAACCAACATTCAAAAAAAATTAAGAGAGAAGTTAAACCTACCAGCTATTTCTTCAACCCATCATCCTCTTGTCACTGACGAATCTGGACAAAAAATTTCTAAGTCCACACTGAAAAATGGGGTGCCATTGATGAGTCAATTTTCCAAAAAGGATATTTTTTTAGCGACTACAAACTTGAGGGATATATTTTAGAAGATCATTTTTTTTAAAATAAATGTGTTCAAGAGGCTTATTGTCTTTACCGCGTAAATGATATCCACGACGACCTTTTTTTCTGAAAATTTGCGTCAGAAGCTTTGTTCTTCTAGCGATACTCCATCCAGTTCCTTTAATGCTAGTTACAGCTCTTTTGGTGCTTGCTGTGAGTTGATCTTCTAATAACTTTTTTAGATTTTTCTTAACCAAAATAAATTCACCAGATTCATCCTTTTGAGAGAATAGCTCTCGGATGTTTCTGGAAAAAGTTGCGGTGGAGCCACCTTGAGCGAGATCATCTGAGTAGCCAGCATACTTTCCAAGACTATCACTTCCTAAATTAATATTTACGTATTGGTATTTATCATGCAAAATTTGGATATTCTTCGCTAAGACTTTTAATGTTTCTTCCGCCGTTTTTGCGGTTTTTACTGCACCAGATTTTGCCTCTCCCGATCCAAGGACTTGATAGGTTCTTGGATTTACATCAATGGACACAATGAAACCTTTTTTCTTTGCCTCTTCTAAAATATCTATGAAGGCAAAGGTTCTTTCTTCGATGGTACTTATTGTTTTTGTATCGGGAGTCACTAGAGATGACTCTGGGATCTTCGTTAAGTCGACGCTGCCAACATGTCCAAGCCGCAATTTTAGAGGCTTTGTTCCCTCACTATTTTGAATTGCAGATTTAAAGTTTTTGTAAAATTCCGTATTTAGACTTTCACCCTCAAAAGCATGCACTCTTAATTGTAATTCATTTTCTCGACTTACATCCATTAGTAATTTTAAGGTTTCCTCCGTTACCGAGGCACCACCTTGTCTACCATCAGTCCACTCTTTTGCGGACGGGACGATATCAAATCCAGCAAAGTTTGGTATTAGTCCCTTAATTTTTTCAATTGCCTTACTTATTTCTTCTGATGCCGACGTACCTGGATTAGTCACATTGTATTTAGATATCAATTGTTCAATTGAATCAATACCCCTTTTTATTTGTCTTGAACTTGGCTGATCCGGAGCTCGCAGAATTGCTAAAATATCCTGACTTACTGGTGGTTCTAGTAATTGAACCATATCAGCGATGGTTGATAGACTACCACGACTAACTCTAATCATTGTTTGTACATCACTTCCTCGATTATTGATTTCTTGTAAGGCCAATGAATACGCAGGTGAGCGTAAAAGTTCTGTACCTGTCGTTATACTGGCCACAGGTTGAGAGAGGACTCCTCCGCTCGCAATCTCATCCATACTTCCAGCTCCGTAAAGCATTTGATGCATTTTTAATGCTCTTTTGTATTGATCTGAAGCTTCAACAAGAGCTTTTTCTGCAGGCTTAAGCTCGAGTTGAGAGGCAGTCATACTCGTAACTCCTTCGATTTCATCACGGAATAGCTCTCTTTCGAATTCTGTGCGAAATTGTGATTGAAAATTAAAGAGATCTGCACGTCTAAAACCATCAGGAAGGTCTTCAGGTAGCCAGCCATAACTAGTGAGGCTAGTGATATGGTCTGGTAATGCATTCCGAATTGATACTGGAATATTTTCATCACTTCTAAGTATCTTTTTTGCTTCTTCCCAATATTCATCTATTGGCAAAGAACCTTTTTCTTTTAATCCTTGTAATGCCTTTCTTAATTCTCTCTTCGCTTCAGTTTTTATCTGGATTTCATTATCAGCTGCAGGATTACGCCATACTAGGAATTGAGTGAAGTAGTCATTCACAGCTGAATGTATCTTTGATTTAAACTTTCCGTTGTCTACTGTTAGATCAATATTTATATTAATTGGCTTGACTCCTTTAATGAGTGGTTTTTCAGGTGCTAAGCGAACATGGAGTCCTGCTTCTCCGCTTGATAAAGCTCGTATGGCGCTTCGACCTCTAAGTACATGTTTATCACCTCTTAAAATCTGAATCTCTCTGTTTTCTAAAAGTGCTCGGTACATCCATGGTGTAACGACATCACCTGTATGTTCGTGCAGGTTGACCCAGGTCCATGACTGAAGACTTAAAACAAAAGAGAAAATTATTAGGATGATTTTTCTTAATGATAACATGGAAACTCCTTTAGAAGTCCAAGCTCTTTAAGGTTATCTCTTGTTTCTTTAAAAGAAGACACCTCACGATAGAGTTGTCTTAATTTTTCAGGGTCATCACCAGCATCTTTTAGCCTTTTTACAAAGTGAGCTTTTCTACGCTTTGCGGTATCAGTAGTTAATTCTAGACCTTCAAGGAGTTTGTCAATTTTTTGACGAAGTGGAGAGCCTGCTGTCTCAACTGTTTCTTCACCCGCTTCTAAAATCTGTTTAATTTTGCCCAGCGCCGCCTTCGCTGTTTTTACTCGTTGAGATTTTCTTAGCTTTTCCATTTGCTCTTGAAGCTGCTGAGTGACTTGGGCGCCAGGGGTATTTTCAATTAATTCTTCGATCCCTCTTATTT
>Ga0233434_1000958_pt1 | contig 30358 bp, 25 predicted proteins | sample SI_122_August201_4_FD_182738 | JGI IMG/M metagenome (GOLD analysis project Ga0233434, IMG submission 182738) | Seawater microbial communities from Saanich Inlet, British Columbia, Canada - SI_122_August2016_120_MG | ecosystem: Environmental > Aquatic > Marine > Inlet | place: Canada: British...
TACTCTACGGCCCGACTATGGGACGATGGGATAATTGATCCAGAGGATACAAGAAAAATTCTTGGATACGCCATTAAAGTATCACTTAATAAAAAAATAGAACCAACCAAGTTTGGTGTTTTTAGAATGTAGGAGTTGGGGATGAGTTTTATTAATGTTGAAAAAAAAGATTCAGGGATATGTCATTTAACATTAAATCGCCCTGAAATTCACAATGCCTTTGATGAGGTATTAATTAATGAATTAACCACATTTTTTAAGGACGTCAGTACTGATGATTCTGTCAGTGCGGTTGTTATGTCTGGTGCGGGAAAATCATTTTGCGCCGGGGCAGATCTAAACTGGATGAAAAAGATGGCAAATTATTCGATGGAAGAAAACCTTGCCGATTCTAAAAATCTTGCAGGGATGCTCTCGTCAATGAATAGCTGTGAAAAACCAGTTATCGGATTAATTGATGGAGCGACGATGGGTGGCGGTGTTGGACTTGCTAGTTGCTTTGACTTTGCCGTTGCGACAACGAGATCATTTTTTGCATTAAGCGAAGTGAAACTTGGAATCTTACCTGCCGTAATTTCTCCTTTCGTGATTTCAAAAATTGGCGAGTCACAAGCCCGGCGATTTTTTATTTCAGGTGAAAGATTTAGTGCTCAAAAAGCAAAAGAAATTGGCCTTGTTCACGAAGTTGCCGAAACGGCGGAACAAGCTGAAACAATAATTGAGGAATATGCAAAGCAAGTCATGTCTTCTGCACCCAAAGCAAGAGTTCTTGCCAAAAAACTAGTTTCCCAAATTTCTCGAGAATTAAGCACTGATCAAGAAAAAATTAATTATGCTTGTGAGTTAATCGCTAGTGTTCGCGTTAGTGATGAAGGGCAAGAGGGAATGAGTGCGCTTTTAGAAAAAAGAAAACCTTCGTGGGTTCAAGGTAAATAATGAACGAACAAACAAAAGAAAAAAAAATTAAAAAATTACTGATCTCAAATCGTGGTGAAATAGCTTGCCGAGTAATTCACACGGCAAAGTTATTGGGCATTAAGACGGTGGCCCTTTATACGCCGGATGAAAAAAATGCCAAGCATGTTCAAATGGCCGATGAAGACTTTTCTCTTGGTGAAGGGACTCTAAGTGATACGTTTCTAAATAAACAAAAAATAATTTCGATAGCAAAAGAATCCGGCGCTGATGCGATTCACCCTGGCTACGGGTTTCTTTCTGAAAATGCTGATTTTTGTGAACTCGTAGAGAAAGCGGGGATTATATTTGTGGGCCCAACCTTTGAGCACATAAGGCTCATGGGCGATAAGATTATGTCCAAAACGAAAATGCAAGAGATTAGTGTTCCGGTAATCCCTGGTTATAACGGTAATGATCAATCAGCGGCCAACTTAAAAAAACAAGCAAAGATTATTGGTTTTCCTGTTTTAATTAAGGCAACCGCAGGTGGCGGTGGAAAGGGAATGAGAATTGTTCATAAAGAAGAAGATTTCTCGGCCAGTCTTGAAAGTGCGAAGAGTGAAGCGCTTAGTTCATTTTCTAATGGTGATGTCTTAATCGAAAAATTTATAACGAAACCTCGTCATATTGAGGTTCAAATGATGAGTGACGTTCATGAGAATCATCTTCATTTTTATGAAAGAGAATGCTCTATTCAACGGCGTTATCAAAAAATAATTGAAGAAACTCCATCTGTTGCATTAAATGCAGATCTTCGTGAGTCTATTTGTAAAGATGCGGTTAAGATTACTTCTGCTATAAACTACCGAGGAGCTGCAACAGTTGAATTTATTCTTGATGAAGGTGGGAACTACTATTTTTTAGAGATGAACACTCGTCTTCAAGTAGAACATCCAGTTACTGAAGAGGTAACAGGAGTTGATCTTGTCGCCATGCAAATACTTGTGGCCGAAGGAAAAAAGATTCCTTACGCTCAAGAAAGTATATCCCAAAGAGGGCATTCAATTGAATGTCGTATTTATGCAGAGGATCCAGAAAATAATTTTTTTCCAACGACTGGGAAAATCCACGTTGTGGGAAAAAGCGATCTTCCGGGAGTAAGGCTTGACTCAGGTATTCAAAATGGTGATGAGGTAACGGTAAATTACGACCCAATGGTTGCTAAACTTATCGTTCACGCTGAGAATCGCGACATGGCGATTTCAAAAATGCAAAAAGCAATAGATGATTTTCCATTTCTTGGCCTAAAAAATAATAGGCTTTATCTTAAAAAGGTTCTTGATTCAGAGGCCTTTAAAGAAGGGGAGACGTGGACCAATTTTGTTGATGTACATCCTGAATTATTTGAACAGTGTGAAAAAAGAAATTTTCAAATAGAGAACTCACTTTATGGGATGTTTTGTGGAGGAATCTTTAAAAAGACTAATACTTCTTCAGCTGCTTCAGGTGAGCCGGAATTAATTGAAGATGAGCTTCAAAAATTTAGGAATTAAGTTATGGCAAAAAAATTAATGCTTGGAAAAAATTTGATTGATGGAGCTGAGTTTAAAAAAGACACTAATGGATACTTTGTAAAATTTAATGAGCAAGAAACAAGAGTTGAAGTTCTTCATTCTCTAGGAAATAAAATTATTTTTAATGTTAATGGAGTAAAAAAAGTTGCCCATTATTATGCAGATCAAACAGGTGTTCATCTTGATGTTGAAGGTCGATCTTTTCTCCTCCATGGCCCTAAAAAATCTTTAGGCAAAGTTAGTGCTGGAGAAGAAGAGGGTCAATTAAAAAGTCCTATGCCGGGTAAAGTCCTCCAGGTTTTAGTAGATAAAGGTGAATCAGTCTCTACTGGTCAGCCTTTACTGGTCATGGAGGCCATGAAAATGGAGCACACAATTAAGTCACCAACAGACTCAGTGGTAGAGAAAGTTTTGTTTGAGGCAGGTGATCTCGTCGAAGGTGATGTGGACCTTATTGTTCTTGCTGAGGTAAAAAAGGAATAATTTTTGGAACAAATCATGAAAGAAAAAATTAAAATTATTGAGGTAGGTCCACGTGATGGACTACAAAATGAAAATAAACCTATTCCTTTGGAAGTTAAATACAGATTCATTGAGAATCTTTTAAATGCTGGACTCGATAATATTGAGGTTTCAAGTTTTGTCCGAGCGGATCGAATTCCTCAATTAAATGATGCTTCAGATTTATTTGATTTAATTAATAGTAATAAACTCTCAGGTAAATTTTCTGCGTTAATCCCAAATTTAAAAGGTCTAAATAGGGCCTTCGAGTGTAATGCAAATCGTTTTGCTGTGTTTACTGCGAGCAGTGAGACCTTTAATAAAAAAAATATAAACTCCTCAATCTCAGAATCTCTTAATTTAATTAATGAAGTCTTAAAACAAGCAAAGAAAAAGTCTATCGAAGTTAGGGGATATGTATCCACAGCATTTGGCTGCCCGTATGAGGGAAAAACTGCTGCCAATGAAGATAAAGTTATTGAAATTTGTGAAAAGCTTTTTGATTGGGGCGTCGACGAGATAAGTATTGGTGACACCATTGGTGTAGGTAATCCTGTTCAAGTAAGAAGCCTAATTAAAAGGCTTGAAAAAAAGTGGGACTTAAGTCGGTTTGCGATGCATTTTCATGATACCTATTCTAGGGCCCTTGGTAATGTTACTAAATCTTTAGAGTGTGGAATAAGAAAATTTGACTCTGCGGCCGGAGGGCTTGGTGGCTGTCCCTATGCTCACGGGGCTACGGGCAACTTAGCAACAGAGGATTTAGTTCATTTCCTTCATGACATGGGCTTTGAAACAGGCGTTGATTTATTAAAGCTTAAGCATGCCTCCACTGAAATTTTTGAATTCTTAGGTAAAGTAAGTACATCAAAAGTTCATCAAGCATTGGGAGAGGTTAATGAGTAACGAAAAGGTTTTACTTGATATTATTGATGGGGTTGCCAGCTTAAAAATAAATAACTTGGCGAAAAAAAATGCATTAGACAACTCTGTTATAGAGTTACTTGTTTCCCACATAAGTTCTCTCGATAAAAAACCCAATGTTGAGGTAATTCTTCTTGGGGCCGAAGGTGATACTTTTTGTGCGGGTGGTGACATTAAGGCCATGAAAAATAAGTCTGACATGTTCTCTGGTGATGCTTTAGAGCTCCAAAAGAATTATGAATGGGGGATTCAAGAGATACCAAGAGCAATAGAGCGTATTAGTACCCCGATTATTTCTGTCGTAAACGGTGGCGCTGTTGGTGCTGGAGTAGACCTTTGTTGTATGTGTGATATGCGAATCGGAAGTGATGATTGTTTTTTTTCTGAATCATTTGCATTTTTATCACTTGTCCCAGGTGATGGAGGTACATTTTTTCTTCCTCGTGTCGTTGGTTATTCTAAAGCAATGGAGATGTTTCTAACGGGTAATAAATATTCTTCCACACAAGCTTTTGAAATGGGTCTTTTAAATATAGTTACTTCAAAAGAGAATCTTTGGAATGAGGCATTTTCTTTAGCGAAAAAGATTCAACGAAACTCATACCAAGCTATTCGTTATACAAAAAAATCAATGAAAATGGCCTATAAAACCTCTGATCTTGAAACTGTTTTAGATGGATTAAGTGCTTATCAAGGTATAACTCAAAGTAGTGAAGAGCATAATTTAAGACTTGGAGTTAAAAAGTAAATGAAGCTCGCCCTAATATTTTTTTTTATAATTAGTCTGGTCTCTTGTTCTCATGTTGAATTTGTTAATACATCAGATGTTCCGATAAGGTTCAACGGAAAATTAGGACACGTTGTTGAATATAAAAAAGAGTTAGAAACCCATTTTTACCTTTGGGGCACTTTACCAGATAAGGTCACCATTGATTTTAAAAATATAATTGAAGAATTCGATCTTAAATCTGTTTCCTCGTTGCAAATAAAAAGAGTTAATAAAGCATCTTCATACTTTTGGCCTATTTTTACCTTTGGCTTTGTTGTACCAAGATATTATGAGCTTAGTTTCAAAGTACCAAAAGAAGGTATATTTTGATGAAGGTTTTTAATTTAGTTTTTTTATTGGTCTTTAGCAGTTGTTCATCATCTATCGTTATCTCTCAAAAGGGCTGCCTTGAATCAGATGTGCTTTTGGGAAAACCGGTTAACCTAGAGAATTTAAAAAAAGAATTGATTTGGATGCCTAAAGCGCCATTTTCTAGGGCAGAGTTTTCTTTATTTGGTAAGCAAGATGGTGGTTGCCCGTCAATGGGAATAACGCCAATTGTCGTAAAAGACGACTTTTTGAGTATATTCTTTAGCTTTATTCCACTTTTTTCCCAAACGAGTATTTTTTACATTCACTAACTACCTAAAAAGATATAGTTTTTTTTCTACCTGGAAAAAGTGGTCTATATAGGACTACATCTTACGATTCAGAAATTTATATTTGGAGGATTAATGAAAATTTCAACTTTTGTATTAGGTTTAGCATTATCTGCTAACGCATTTTCAAACACACTTGAGCAAGCAAATGCACTTTTTTCTAAAAGAGGTGAAGCAGCCCAATTTGCAAGACAAGCAGCTGATGCTTACAAAACTCTTTCAGGGTCAGCGACTGATTCAAAAACAAAAGCTCTTAGAAAAGTAGACCAAGCAAAAGCACTTTACTTTTTTGGTGGTAAAGTTAGTGCCAAACAACAAAAGTTAAGTGTTTATAAGGAAGCTTATACTTCTGCAAAAGAGGCAATCTCTCTTCTTTCTAGTTCAAAAGGAGTACCTGCTTCTGACGTTACACCGGCAGAGCTAGGATTTGCTCACTACCAATACGCAATTAACCTTGCTCGTTGGGGAAAAACGAATGGAATTACTTCTTCTATCTCAAAGCTTCCTGAGTTAATGAGAAACCTTGAAACAGTTATTAAACTAGATGAGACTGTAGCAAACTATGGAGCTTACAGAACTATCGGAAAAACAAAATATGCAGTTCCTGCTGCTATTGCAAGATTAGTTGGTCTTGGTAACTTCACGACTGATGATGCGCTAGATGCTTTATTTACGGCATATGATAATACTGTAATGTACGTAGAAGAATTAGGTGTTGAAACGTCAAAGAACTCTACAACAACTCTTTATATTCTTGACGTTCTAGCTGAGCTTGAAGAAAGAGGAGATTTCTGTGACATTTTTAGATCTGTAAAATTAATCAGTGAAAAAGGTGATGCTTTTATCGCAAAGCTTTTCCCAACTAAAACCCCTGAAGCAAAAGAAGATTTCAAATTTATTATGGATTGTGCTCAAAGCAAAGACAAGTGCGATGCAGGCGATATTGCAGCAGGTAAAGACTTCACTGAACTTGCACAATCATGTCGATAATTGGTGATTAATATGAAAAAAATAATTTCATTAACTCTAGGAGCTAGCCTTTTGGCCAGCTCCTGTTTTGCTGGTGATTTAAAAGCACCTTTTTCTTTTCCAACGGCAAAAGTTCTTCCTAAAGGAATTCGAAACCTTAGCATGAAAGGTCTCTTTGCTAGAGCTTCTCAGCGCTTGGATGAAAATGGTGAAACTGTTGTTCTTGCAAATGCCTTAAATAGTACAATAACTTTCCAGAAGGTTTATGATTCAAAAAAGACTGACTTTGATAAGGCAAGTATATTAAATGTCATGCACCGTTTGGGAAAAGACTTTGATGATTCATTTGGATATTCAACAGGTGACGTTAGAGTGGCAGCCACAGCAAGAGTTCCTGTTTTTGCTTTTGGACTGACAAACAAAATTACAATCGCTGCTGCTGTTCCAGTTATTAAGTCTTCTATGAGAATTAAAACTGGTGTTGTTCAACAAAATGAAGATCTTCATTCTCAGATGATACAAACGTTAAATCAAAGTGGTGTTCCTTCAAAAGTTGTTGAGACGATGAATAAACTCTCGATGCCAATAACTGAAAAGCTTAACGAGTATGGTTACCTGGCACCTGTTGGTGAAGAAAAAGATGAGCTTGGTGATATTAAGCTTGTTGGTAAATACAACAATTACCAAGATGATAAGGTAATGATTACTTCTCAGGTGGATGTCACGTTACCTACGGGAAAAGATGCCAACGTTATGGAAGTTGTTGACGTTGCCAGTGGAGATGATCAAACTGATCTAGGGCTTGGTGTCGCGGTTGACTATAAACTTTCTGATTCATTTTCTTTTTCAGGAGGCTTTGGCTACCAATGGCAACTCGCTGATTCAAATGCTGAAAGGATTCCTGAAGTAAGTTACTCTAGGGCCACTCCAGATATTGATTGGAATACAAAAAGAGATTTGGGGAATGTTGCCAATTTACAGCTGGCCGGGAACTGGAGCTACAAAGGTTTCAATCTTGGAGCAGGATATTCCTATCAGTCTAAAGAAAAAGATCGTTATTCTGGTAATCAATTTTCTAGTGAAAGGTATGAATGGCTAACTCAAGAAACAAAGCAAGAAATGCAAAGTATGCAAGTGACGGCGGGGTTAGATACAATTTATCTTTTCAGGAAAAAAGCTTTTCCTGCACCATTGAAAATTATGTTTACTTACACAAATGTAATTGATGGGATTAACGTGGTGAAAGACCCACTTTATTCTGTTGATTTTAACATGTATTTTTAGGAGAGGTTTAGGATGAAAAATTTAAACGTATTTCTATTATCTCTTATATTCATTTCTTGTGGCCGGTTGGCCCAAGTGCCTGTCGTTGAAAATTTTACTTTTGAAGAACAAACAGTAATCCCTTTTTCAACAAACTCTCTTGTTTCTCCAATGGTACGTGCAGCAACAATAGTTGTTGTCCCTGAAAGAGAAGATGTTAAGGGGCTTGTTTTTAATCCGCTGGATGGATCCACTGCAGCAGAATGGACTGATCTTTATTCTAATCTTGATTATTCAGATTACCTACCAGGTGAGTTTACTCTTGATATGCCTATAGATCAGAAAATCTTAGGAGCCTCAGAGATTGTCATGGCGGCTGGATCAATTAGAGATCAGTATCTAAGAAATCTAAGTACACTTGAATCTGAGTTCTCACAAAAAGAAGAAGATGTTAGAGCCTATGAAGACTCAGCAGGCCTCACGGATATTACTTGTTACTATGCTTCAAGACCAAGCCGGGGAACACCATATACTTGTCGATTTGATGAAGATGCTGCATCAGGTTTTACAAGAACAAAAACTTTTTATTCTTGTGAGAACTGGGTATTATTTTCCTTAGATGCAAATCAAGAAGTTCACGTTCAATTCCAAAAATATGCAGAGATTGCACAGAATTGCGAAGGACTTCAAGCAGAACTAGATGAGATTAATACTATTATTCAATCGAGAAAGTTAACTCGTCTAAGTGCAGAAAATGTTGTGCTTGACCTTCTTTTAGAAACAGAGAAAGTGACTGATCTTGTATTTGCAGCGAAAGCAGCGACAATCGAAAAACCTGATTCGATTGGTGAAGAAAGCTCTCTTGTATTCTCTGCGGACAAAATGAGTGTGGAAGAGTTTAAGCTTTTTGTTGATTTTCTTCCAGGTAACTCAAGTAAAGTTGGATATGCAGAGTATTCTATCGCGAATGGATTAATCCGTGATGTAAGTGTTTACGTGAGTGATCTTGGGGTAAAGAAGTTGAAATTTACTCTCGAACTACCGGATATGACATTTGTTGTTAACGCAGATATTAGTGTTGAAAAGATGCCCATTGGCTTTAGAGTAATTGATTCGGCAGCAAAAGTTGAATTCAATAACGGTAAATCAAGAAAGGGTGTTTTTAAGTTAGAGTTTGATACAGTTAAGCTTTAATTAAATCTAACCTACATAAGATCTAGGCGGCTCTTTTTGAGCCGCCTTTTTTATTTCTTTATGGTGCTCATTTTTGATAAAAAAGCTATTGAGGTAGTGTCCGTCCATTGTTCTGTAACTTTCTAATTTGTGAAGTCCTAAATTTGTTAGTCCCAACTTTTCCCTTTAGGCTAAAGAAGATTTTCGATGCTTTTAATCAAAATGTTGCTGTCAGGTGTAACGCTTGATTTAAATCGATGGGCAATATTACCCTCTTTATCAATCAGAAACTTTTCAAAATTCCACTTTACTTCACCTTTCCTTGGAGAATTAGTTGTAAGGTATTTGTAAAGATCCGATTTTTGGGCGCCTTTAATTATTGATTTTCTTAATATTGGAAATTTTACACCGTAATTTAGTTCGCAAAACTTTTTAAATTCGACATTTCCCTCTGGAGACTGTCCTCCAAAATCATTTGAAGGAACGCCGATGATAGTTAAGTTTTTCGATTTATATTTTTCATATAGTTTTTGGAGCCCATCGAGTTGAGGAGTGTAACCACACCTACTAGCAATATTCACTATTAGTGTGACTCTGCCTTTATTTAAAGAGAAGTCATAATCTTTTCCTTGAAACGTTTTGTCTTTTACGGAAAAAAGCTCAGATGAAAAAGTAGTGGCCGATGCTATCGTTAGTAAAAAAGAGATAATGTATTTCATAAATCCTCGAGTGTGATAAAAGCTTTATTTTATATCCTCTGTCTAAGTAAGTCTTTGGACAATGACTCGACGTTAGTTCTGGTTAAAATAAAATTTATTTAAAAATTTATTTTTTGTATCACTTGACAGCTTTTTGATACATGATCATTGCATCCTGTCTTTTTTGTTTATAGTTAACGATTGGTGTTGGGTATTCAACTCCTTTACCCGCGAGAAGCAATGCGCCTAGTAAATGAGGCTCATGCACTTCTTTTTCAGATAATGGTTCAAGCTCCGGGCACCAGGTTTTAATAAACTCTCCCTTTGGGTCAAATTTTTTAGATTGAGACACGGGGTTAAAAATTCGGAAATATGGTTGGGAGTCGCAGCCACTTGAACTTGACCACTGCCAACCGCCAGAATTTGCGGATAAATCAAAGTCGAGTAATTTTTCCGCAAAATACTTTTCTCCTTCCTGCCAATTAACCAGAAGGGTTTTACAAAGAAAGCTAGCGGTGACCATTCTTAAACGATTGGGCATAAGTCCCGTTTCATTGAGGCACCTCATCGCGGAATCAACAATGGGAAAGCCCGTTATTCCTTTTTTCCATGCATCTAGCTCTTTTTTTCCACCGACCCATTTGATCTTGTCATACTGAGGCTTAAATGAAGACTTTTCTACATACGGAAAGTGAAAAAGTATCATTTGATAAAACTCTCGCCAGACAAGTTCGCTGACAAATGTTGGGGAGCTATTTTTTTCGTTTGTAAAGCAATGAGAGATTACTTCTCGCAGGCCGATTAACCCGTGTCTTAGATAAGGGCTAAGTTTACTGGTTGCTTCATCAGTGAGAAGATCTCTTGTGTCGTCGTAGGTCGGAAGAATGCTTTTTAGTCGCCCCGTCATCTTTTTTGCCCCAGATCTTCCGGTTGGTATAACTAGATTTTGTTTTTCAAAACCTAATTTTTTATACCAATCTTTTCTAGAAAGCCCTTCTGGGCTTTTTGATCCAAGAAGTTTTGTGTCGGAGGGGATTTTTTTTATCTTAAGTCTACTTTTATGCTCTTCGAGTTTATCAAGCCAAGCATTTTTAAAGGGGGTAAAAACCTTATAAGGAGTGCCGTCTTTTTTTAGAACTTCTAGAGGGTGAAAAATTAATTGGTCTGTAAATTTAAATGTAGGTGTCTCCACCGATTTAGTGACTTTCGTGTCTCTTTTTAATGCATAAGGTTCGTAGTCTTCATTTAAAAATAATGCTTCAAATTTTTCATTTTTTAGATATTTTGGAATTTCGACAGTAGGGTCCCCATGGAGAACAATAAGCTCACCACCATACTTTTTAATCGCCTCGTTTAGCTCGACCATCGCCTCAATGAGAAAAGTTAGTCTTTTGTCATTTTTTTGCAGTTTATCTAATATATTTTTGTCAAAGCAAAATAAGAGTTGCGTCTGGGAAGAAGCCTTCACTGCTTCCGTTAAAGCTGTGTTGTCCGCTAGTCGTAAATCTCTTCTTAGCCAAACGGCCGTTTTTCCGAACTTTGTTGTCATTTTTAGCCCATTAAAATTATTTTTAGAGTTTTTTAGATCATAAGGATTTCTCTACACAAGGTCCATTAAATGAATGGCCTGTATAGGAACTGTCGGACTGAAGCTTCGAAAAAATTTCAATAATTACTTGAAATCTTGTCAATGATATTACCTAAATATAAAAGGATTTCATGGTAATGAACAAATTTATATATTTCCTACTTAGTGGAGTCTTTTTCCTTCAGGTGAACGCTCAAATAAGTGTCGATGTATTTTCACAAAATGAGAGCAATACAGCTGGGGATACAATTACAGGTCAAACGGGAGATACCTTTTTTTATCTTTCTCGTGAGAGCTTTGTTGAACTTGATCCTATTGCAAGTTTCTCAAGGTCTTATGGGGTTTATTTAAGAGGGGCGCCAAATAGCTCACATAAATATTTTGTTGATGGCCATGATATGGAGGATATCACTGGTATTGCGAGAACTGGCAGGATGGACTTAAGTATTTCCTCTCCCTTGGATCATCTTCAAGTCTCTCTTGGGCCTCAAGGTGTAGACAATGGCCCTGGTGCTTCAGCTGGAGTTATTTCTAATGAGAGCACCAAAGATAATTATCATTTTTTTAGATTAAATAACCACCTTGGAGCGACATTCGTTTCTCAAAAGAATAATAATAAATTCTCCTATAGGTTTGCTGGTGAGTTTATAGATTCTCCAAGTGTTTATCCAAAAGGAGAAGAAACAGACTCAAATACTAAAGTGGATTTGAGAACTTCGATTAAATCAAAGTATGGACAGTCATCATTATTATTCGTGCAAAACAATCAAGATTACGATGAAGTAAATGCTGATAGTTTTACCAATAATTCTTCTCTAAAAAAGATTTCTCTTCTCCATAAAGATAAGTGGTTCTCTAAAGACTTCAAACGAGAAGTTTCTTATAAGGCAGGCGTGCAGGTAACAGATAGAGAAGAGAACTTTTCAAATAAAACCGAAAATTACTCGGCCCAGACACTTCTAGGTGAATATAAAAACGTTGGAGAAAAAAATGAGTACTCTATTAGAGGAAAACTTGAGCGTTACCAAAAAATGGAGAATTTAACTGAGGAAAATAGGCTTAACCCATTTATGAATCTCGGTGGAAGATTATTTTTTAAAGAAAAATTTATTGATACTGCCGGGATTTCCATTAGTTTTGCGAGAAGTAATGAGGTGATCCCATCGCTGGAGTTTTGTAAGTCGTTAAACAATCTTAAATTAAAAATCAGCTCCAGTGGCAGGTTCCCTTCATTTTATGAGCACTATTCAATTTATGGCAATGAGAGACTACGGCCACAAAAAACATACTCAGGAGATTTGTTTTATGAAAATGCCACTTTTAGGCTCAGCACTTTTATTCAAGAGTACAAAGATTTTATTAATTATGATTTTTTAAATAATCGTTATGAAAATATTGAGCATTTAATGAGTTATGGTGGGGAGGTTGCCGTAAAATATTCAAGGTTTTTTGATATAGGTTTAAGCTATAAAAGAATGAAAAGTTTAATTAGTGATAAAATTCTTCCTGGAAGAAATACTTTTACTACCACAATGCATCTTCGTCTGTGGAGAGGGGGGAGTTTAATTTACCGTGGTGTTTTTGGACGTTATGGGTTCAATGAAGAGCAACTTGATTCCCTTCATTTTGTTTCACTTGTTTATGGGTATAATTTATCTAGAAATGAAAAAATCACAGTTTCTGGAAAAAACCTATTAAATGAAAAAAGTAACTCTCTCTTTCCAACCCAAAATGGTGGAGTAGTGACTCAACTGGATTATATTTATTTATTATGAATTTAAGGTTTGTTATTTTCTTTTTTTTCTCAGTTATCATCCACGCTTCGATTATGTCAGACGGTTTAAATTTTTTTTCTAACAATGATACTAGGAAAACAACGCTACCCCTGAAGGATGGTGGACAACATAAAACAACTCTAAGGCTGATTACTGTTCAAAAAACAAAATTTCATTCTTTGGCGAGTAAGAAAAATAAACATCAAAATATAAAAAGCGATTTAAGTGACATAGAAAGAGCAAAACTTAAAAATGGTTTGAATGTTAAATATCCTTTTTTAGCGAGAATAAATAATCTTAGCGGAACAGTTGTTTTATCGATTAAAGTAGGAGTCGCTGGCGTTGTTGAAAATGTCCAAGTGAAAAAAAGCTCTGGCCATCGTATCCTTGATCAAGAAGCAATAAGACAAGTTAATCTTGCGAAGTTTAATCCAGGGAGGGTACAAGGAAAACCAGTGGCCTCAAATTTAGACGTGGTGATAAATTTTAAAATTTAGAAGTTTTTTGGAAGGTCCTTGCAAATATTACTTCCAATTATTCCACCATAACGATTTATTTTTTCTTCTTGGGGATCACTGCCAATAAGTAGATGTATTAGCTTTTTTCTCTTGATTGATCTCATATCTAATACTCGACCACCAAGGGCCTCAATTCTTCCAACGATATTTGCTTTTACTCCACCTTCAACACAGCCAAGAAGCATCACTCCAAAAAGATGATACCAAGATCCAAATACATCCTCAGGTTTTTCCCCTGGGCAAAAGTTTGTAATTGATGATAATGAAGCTGTTGCTCTTAATTGTTCTCTTTTTTTATCTTTCCAAAATTCTGAAAGAATATTTTCAATTGATAACAGGGCAAGGTATACGTCACCGTTAGATAAACTAAGTGCTTTTTTAAATAAATTTTTAGGTGTGATGCTTGAAAATGGTTGTTCTTTAATCCAATCTCGCAAAAGATTATCAGTTGGAGTCATCATGAATCTATTAGTTACGCCTAGTGCTAATGCTGTTAATAACTTTGTATTAATATTTCTTACTGGCATAGGTGTGTTTTTTGACCATTGATGGGGCCTACTTAAAAATACTGTTGAAGAGTTCTCCGATTTATATTTAGTTATCACTTCTTTTAAATCTTTAGACAGTTTCTTCTTTTTTATAAATGATTTTCTTATCGCCTTGTCTGTTTTACATTTTAAATTAGTAATGCGGTCTTGTGCTAACTTTGAACGACATAGATGTAGTTGCTCAACTTGTTCTTCATTTAGGTATTCTTTTTTATTAAAATATACAGCAGAAAAGCTTGGGCATAAAATTTTTATCTCTGCTAGCTGTTTTTCCTTGGCCGGTGATAAATTTTTATTTCTTTTAAAATGATCAACTAAACTTTTCGCATTGCCTCTAACAAGGTTTTTTAGAATGATATCTTCTTTGTCATTTTCAATTGCGTAGCTTTGTTGCTTATAAAAATAACCAAACATTGGGTTTTTGTAACATTTCTCAAAGTCATCACTATGTGCAAATAAATTTATGCTTAAAACTAATAAAAGAATGAGTGTATATGTTTTTTTTCTCATAAACTTGATGCCTCGATAATATAGGCTGAAACATCGTTTAGCTGGTCTTCAATTTTACGCTTAACAAATGAAACTGCGTTTCCAAAGGTCATCTTTTGAAGTTTTAGAAAACTTGATTGCTTAAGATAAATAGTTGAGGAAATTTCAACCTTACTTTCATATTTGGTTAAGTAAGTATCACTTTTAATAAAAACGTGACTATAGTTTCGATTTGCAAGATGCAAGGTGTTTTGTGAAAGGTTACTAACTTCAGAATCAAAAGTTATGGTAACTCCAAATATATTCCTTTGCCCTGAGAATTTATTTTTTGACAATTTTGTAAGTGTTGTTTTTTTATCCAAACCTGCTTTTAGAAGTTTCTCGTCTTGAGAGAGTTTTTGAAGGTCAATATTTTTATTTAGTGGAACTGTTTTTTGAATTGAAATTTTAATTACTCTGTCTTCTTTTGTTTTTATATTTTCTTCTGATGCGAAGGATTCAGTGATATCCATTATTTGATCGCTAAAAAGCGTAATCGAAGAGTTCTGACTAGATGAAAATGAACAGTCTTGTGCACGCGCTGATAGTAGTATCAATACATTTAAGCTTAATAATAGTTGAAATACTTTCACTCGTTCCCCCCCGTAATATGGGTATAGGAGCAATGAAGATGCCAAAAAAAAACATTAAAAAATCAATGGGTTACGGCCCGGTTTGTCCGTTCATTTGACATCTCTATTCAAGTCCATCCATTAGGTTTGAAAAGAAGTCTTTTTTATAGTTTTCCGCCTGTTCTGGGGTTAGATGTCCAAATGTAGTTCTATCTTGCTCAATAAAGCTGCCCTCTGGTAGATCGAGAAGGAATCGACTTTTATGACGAACAATATTTTTTCCATAAATTTTTCGCTCTTTACAATAGGTCATAATAAGTTCTTCTTTCGCTCTTGTTATTCCTACGTAGGCTAGTCTGAGCTCTTCACTTATACCGTTTTCTTGAATAGACCTTTTATGAGGAAGTGTTTCTTCTTCCACGCCGAGAAGATAAACTTTTTCAAACTCAAGCCCCTTTGATGAATGAAGAGTCATAAGGGTAACTTCGTTTTTTCTAACGTCTTCATCTTCATCCTCTTTATCTTTTTGATCTTGTGAATCTTGAAGCATTAGTTTTTCAACAAAGGATTTTAACGCCGTTTTTTGAGAGACATATTGTTGAAACCTTTCAGCACTATTAATAAATGCCTCAACATCATTTTTTTTAACATCAGCAAGCTTTAAGTTATCATCAAACTGCTTATCAATAAATTTCAGGTAATTAATAGAGTCAATTAATTTTAAAATCCCCGCTTTTAAACTATTCTCTTCAAAAAATATTTTTAAATCTTTTATTAGAGCAGTGAATTCTTTTATATATTTTTCTTGTTTGTCAGCAAGCTCAGGCCTTTGGCACATTGCTTTAAATAAAGTGGGTCTCTCTTCTGATTGATATGACTCAAGGTATTCTTGAAATTTTTCTAGAGTTCTATTCCCAATTCCACGATTTGGAACATTTAATATTCTACGAAGAGAAATCTCATCTCCAGAATTTAAGACAACACTCAAGTAGGCGAGGAGATCTTTGATTTCTTTTTTGTCATAAAACTTTTGTCCACCAATAAATGAATAAGGAACATCACTCATACGTAGCTGTTCTTCAATTGGGGGGGCCTGTGTTTTTGACCTTATAAGAATAGCAATGTCCCCAAGGTGACCTCCATTTGACTGATGCTGAACAATTTCCTCAACGACAATTTCTGATTCATGATCAGTATTTCCCATGGCCCAAAGAAGTGGCGTGATGGTACTTGGAGTTTCACTAAAAAGATTTTTTTCTTTTCTTTCTGTATTTTTTGAAATGACTGAATTCGCAAGATTTATAATGGGGGCAGTTGATCTATAGTTTTGCTCAAGCTTAATAACTTTTGCTCCAGGAAACTGTTTTTCAAAGTTTAAAATATTTCTCACATCGGCGCCGCGAAAAGCATAAATACTTTGATCGTCATCACCAACAACACAGATATTAGTGTGTCTCGTTGTTAATGCCGTTACAATTTCAAATTGCAAGCTATTAGTATCTTGGTACTCATCAATCATTATGTATTTGTATTTCTCAGAAAACTCCCACTTAAGTTCCGGATATTCTCTAAAAAGGCGAACGGTTAAAAATAAAATATCATCAAAATCAATCGCGTTATAAAATTTTAATTTATCTTGGTAATAGTTATAACAATACTCAGTCACAATATCGTAGGGAGAGTCAGGATCAAAATGATCTGTTCCAGGGAACTCACTGGCATTAATACCATTATTTTTTAAAAAACTGATCTTTGAATGAATTATTTTTTTGTCATAGTTTTGTTTATCCGCACGGTAATTTTTGAGTGCTTCTCTGATAATCGCTAAGGCGTCATTTGTGTCATAAATTGAAAAGTTTTTTAAGTATCCAAGGTGATCAATCTTTAGCCGTAAAATCTTTACGGCTAAACTATGAAACGTGGTTAGAGTAATTCCCCGTGCGCGTCTCTTTGTGAGTAGCCCATATACTCGGTCTCTCATTTCTTGAGCAGCTTTATTTGTAAAGCTTACACCTAGTATTTCTTTTGGTGCGATACCGAGATTACTGATCATGTGAGCGATACGGTAGGTAACTGTTCGTGTCTTCCCGCTTCCTGCTCCGGCAAGAATTAATACTGGTCCCTCAACGGCTTCTGCTGCTTGGCGTTGAGGAGGATTTAAGCCTGAAAGAAAAAACATTGATACTCCAAATAGGTTTTCTACAATGCCTGGGCCGGTACTCATTTTCCAGGGGAAATTGTGAATATTATTATAGAAAAGTTGTTGTTACTTGGTTAAATTAATCGGTAGTTTTAACATTAAATTATCAATGTTTTGGAGTTGTGAATGTCGCTTGTTAAAGACGAAAAGAAAAATCTGTATGAATCAATGTTAGAGTTAATAAGAATTGCTTCTACGCAGATTCCTGATGATGTGCAAAAAGAGGTTTTAAAAGCATTACGTCGTGAAAAAAAGAACACGACAGCAAAGTATGCGATGGAAATTATAGAAAAAAATATAGAGCTTGCGAAAACAAAATCCCAGCCTTTATGTCAAGATACGGGAACCGTTGTGGTTTATGTGGATCACCCTGTTGGATTTAACCAAGGTGAGTTTACGAAAATTTATGAAAAGGCCGTCGTTGATGCGACCAAAAAAGGCTATTTGAGACAAAATTCCGTTGATACACTGACGGGAAAAAATGATTCGATGAATCTTGGCCCTGGACATCCGTCCATTCACTTTCATGAGCACAAGAAGAAAACAATTTCTGTTCGCATGATGCTTAAAGGCGGTGGGTGTGAAAATGTTGGTGCACAATATTCTCTTCCTAATGTCGCACTAGAGGCTGGCAGGGATCTTGATGGAGTGAGAAAGGTTATTCTTGATGCTGTGGTAAAAGCTCAAGGCAAAGGCTGTGGCCCTGGGGTTTTGGGTGTTACTATCGGTGGGGATAGAGGTTCGGGTTACATTGCCTCAAAAGAGCAGTTATTTCGAACTCTTGATGATGTTAATGAAAATGTTTCCCTCAAAAAATTAGAAAAAGATATTGTTACTACTAGTAATCGACTGGGGATTGGACCGATGGGATTTGGTGGAAAGACAACCCTTTTAGGCTGTAAAATTTCAGCACTTAATAGACTTCCAGCAAGTTATTTCGTCAGTATAAGTTACATGTGCTGGGCATTTCGACGTCAGGGCGTAACCCTTCGATCAAATAATAAAATTTCAAAGTGGCTCTATTAAAATAGGACGATATATATGAAGAGACTTGATTATCCATTTAATGAAAAACAAATTAGAGAGCTTCGTGTAGGTGATATGGTTTTAATTTCGGGAAAACTATTTACGGGTAGAGACGCAGTTCATAAGTATTTACACGATGGAGGGAAGTCACCCGTTGATTTCAAAAATCAAATAATCTATCACTGTGGACCAGTCGTTTTAGAAAAAAGCGGAAAATATGAGGTTATGGCCGCAGGCCCTACAACGAGTATTCGAGAAGAACCCTACCAATGGGAAGTAATGAGAGATCATGGAATTGTAGGAGTTATTGGGAAAGGTGGTATGGGGCCTAAAACTCTTGAGGGTTGTAAAAAGTATGGTTGTGTTTATTTTCACGCCATCGGCGGAGCAGCGCAAGTTCTTGCTGAAAAGATCAAAAGTGTTGATAACGTATATCTTAAGGAAAAGTTTGGAAGTCCTGAGGCAATTTGGGAGCTCTCCGTTGAGGAGTTCCCCGTCGTCGTCACAATGGATTCACACGGGGGGAGTCTTCATTCCGTTGTTGAAAAAGAGTCAATTGAAAATTTAAAAAAATCACTTAAAAAATAAGGCCAATTTATGACTAAATACCTCGTGACCTCAGCACTTCCTTACGCCAATGGCCCATTGCACTTTGGACACCTTGCAGGTGTATATATTCCCGCAGATATTTATACGCGGCACCGGAGGCTTCAAGGAGAGGAAGCAATTCACATAAGTGGGAGTGATGAGCATGGAGTGGCGATTATGCTCAATGCTCAAAAAGCAAAAAAAGAGTATAAAGCGTATGTGGACGAATGGCATGCAGACCATAAAAAACTATTTGAAAAATTTGGTGTTGATTTTGATTATTTTGGGCAAACAAGTGCTGAGTATCATGCAGAGGAAGTTATTCCCTGGTTTAATGCTTTACTTGAAAAAGGACTCATTGAGCCAAGAGAGGGTAAACAACTTAAGTGTGGTGACTGTCATAATCACCTTCCGGATCGTTTTGTTGGAGGGGAGTGTTATGAGTGTGGATACGAACAAGCTCGAGGTGATGAGTGTCCAAACTGTGGAATTATTATTGATAGTGTGAAGCTTATAAACCCTGTCTGCCAAATTTGCGCTAGTAAAAATATTAGTGAAGTTTCGGTCACTCAATATTACCTTCTTCTTTCAAAAGCTCACGGTGAATATCGTCAGTGGCTTGAGGCAGCAATACCAAGATTTAGAAAAACAGTGGCAAAATATGTAGATAGTTTAACGAAAGAAAATCTCCATGACCGCGCGATCACAAGAGACCTTGATTGGGGAATTGATGTTCCTATCGCGGAGGCAAAAGGTAAAAAACTTTATGTGTGGTTTGATGCTCCAATTGGGTATGTTTCTAATACCAAACAATGGATAAAAGAAACCGGAAGAAGTGATCACTATAAGCACGATTGGTGGAATGGAAGAGACACTCATATTGAGCACTTTATTGGAAAAGATAATATAATTTTTCATTGTATTATTTTTCCAGTGATGAGCATGGCCAGTGAGCAAGTTCATACTTGTTATGATGTTCCGGCGAATCAATACCTAAATCTTGAGGGCAAGCAATTTTCAAAGAGTAGTGGTTGGTATGTAGATGCACACGAAGCCGTAGATCAGTTTGGGAGTGATGCATTGAGGTACTATTTAACTGCAATTTCACCAGAGGCCAGTGACAGTAGTTTTACCTGGGAAGGATTTCAGGCGCGGGTAAATGGAGAACTTGCTAATAATATTGGAAATTTAATTAATCGTTGTCTAAAGTTTTGGAAAAAAAATTGGCCTGAAGGTATGAGCGAGACTGAGATTAAAGCATATCAAAACCTTTCAGATATGAAGAAACTTCGCGCAAAACTTGCTGTGTCCAAAGATCATCTTGATAAAAAAGAGATTAAACGTGCCCTTGAGGAAGTAATGACAATGGGGCACTTGGCCAATGAATTCTTCTCCGGAAGAGCTCCATGGGCCAGCTTTAAAATTGATTCTCATATAGCGGCAAAAACAATTAGTGAGACGGCCGCGATGATTCTAGTTACAGCGGCTGCACTAAAACCATTTACACCAAATTTAAGCAAAGAAATTTTCTCCCTATTTGGAGAGGTAAGTGAGGAACAACAATCGAAACTTTATCAAGAGGATTTTGATGTGATCGCGGAGATTTTTCAAAACGCTGGAAGAACTCCTGTTAAATCACCAAAAGCACTTGTTCCAAAAATTGATGATGATTTAATTAAAGAGCTTCAAGAAAAGTTGAAAACGCTTAGTTAGTTTTGGAGAAATTTTCAAGGAGTTGAAAATGAGTGAACTCGTTTCAGATATTATGTGGCGACCTAGGGCAAGAGAATTAGAGTTTAATAATTTAACCAAGTTTACAAATCATCTAGGTGAAAAAGTTGGAAAAAATTTTTCTAATTTTAATGAACTTCATAAATTCACTGTTGAAAATAAGAAGGTTTTTTGGAGTGAGTTGATAGATTTCTTTGGGGTTATATATCAAGGGGAAAAACATCCTGAGTTAACTGATGACTCCTTTAATAGTTATGGTTGGTTTCCTAATGTAGAACTAAACTTTGCCGAAAACCTTCTTTCCCATGGAAAAGATGATGCAATCGCGATTAAGTTTTTCCATGAGTCTGGGGCCAGATCCGATATCAATTACCGTACTTTGAAAGAGTCAACAGCAAGGTTCTCAACTTATTTAAAAACAAAAATAGGTGCTGGAGATTTAGTCGCAGCCTATATGCCAAATATCCCAGAGACAATTGTCTCAATGCTTGGAGTTACTTCTCTTGGCGGCATTTTTACGAGTACTAGTCCTGACTTTGGTATCGAAGGTGTTGTCGATCGGTTTGGGCAATCAAAACCAAAAATTTTGGTGGCCTCTCTTAGTTACTCCTATAATGGAAAAGTTATTTCTCAGGTTGAAAAAATTAGAGAAATAAAAAAACAGGTTCCTTCAATTGAAGAAGTCATTGTTGTTGATTTTTTAAGCTCTGGGGAAAACCATGAGTTTACTTCTTGGGAGAAGGCACTTGAATCTTTTGAAGAGATTAATTATGTACAAAGAAAATTTAATGATCCGCTATATGTAATGTACTCATCGGGGACAACGGGAAAGCCTAAGTGCATGGTCCATTCCATTGGAGGAACGCTTCTTCAACATATAAAAGAGCATGGGCTTCATGGAAATATGGCGTCCGATAAAACCACTTTCTTTTTTACTACCTGCGGTTGGATGATGTGGAATTGGCTTGTCAGCGGAATTTATTTTGGTGGAAGTATTGTTTTGTATGAGGGAAGCCCTGGATATCCAAGTCTAAGTGATTATCTCTCTATTATTAATAAAGCTGAGATTAACTTTTTTGGAACCTCTCCAAAATTTCTTCGAGCGCTTGAAGATAGTGGCGCAGAAATTCCTGCACCATTTAAAACCTTAGAGTGTGTGATGAGCACCGGAGCACCGCTTCTTCCTGAGCAGTTTGATTTTATTCATCAGAAAATTAAAAAATGCCAAATCGCAAGCATTAGCGGTGGTACTGATATTGTAGGGTGCTTTATGTTAGGGAATCCAAATCTTCCGGTTCTTAGAGGGGAGATTCAGTGTCTCGGTCTAGGTATGGATGTGGACTCGTGGAATGAAAAGGGCGAGAGTGTTCGCGATATTGAAGGTGAGCTTGTTTGTAAAGGCCCATTTGTGAGTACTCCAATTCATTTCCTCAATGATTCTGATAGGTCTCGTTATAAGTCTGCATACTTTGATAAATTTGATGGTGTTTGGCACCATGGCGATTTTATCACTATTACTTCCTCCGGTGGTGTTCAAGTACATGGGCGTAGTGATGCGACGTTAAACCCTGGAGGTGTTCGCATTGGAACGGCTGAAATTTATCGTCAAACTGAACTCATTGAGTTCTTAGAGGATAGTATTTGTGTTGGACGTCCAACAACCGATGGGGATGTTGATGTTGTATTATTTGTTAAAATGAAGGACAGCGAAACTCTGTCAGATGATCGAATTTTTGAAATTAAAAAGACCATAAAAGAAAAAACAACGCCAAGACATGTACCAAAAGAAGTGATTGCTGTGGGGGATATTCCTTATACGAGAAGTGGAAAAAAAATGGAGCTTGCGGTGACGAGGTTAATTTCTGGAAAAGAGTTAACTAATATTGAAGCTGTGGCAAATCCGGATAGTTTAGAGTTTTTTATTTAGTTTCTATTTATTATCTCAAAAGACTTTTTTCCCAATCTTCCCGGGATAAACTTTATTTCGTCACCAAGAGTTGTCAGGTAGGTATTAATTTTTGTCATTTGAAGATTAAGGTGAAGGTTGTTGGTTAAAATCAGGCTGATAAACGAATTAAAGCTTAGTTCACTGGATTCGCGAACTTCGATGACGCCAAAATTATCTGCTTTAAACCAGCACATAGCTCCCTGACAGGGACGAACTAGTTCTGCGATAAAGACGTCTGCAACTTTTCCGCATTCACTAGACGATAGATCATAAAACTTAAATCCTCCAAAAGAGAATCCACATTTTGTGGGAAGATTTTTAGGCAGGGCATAGTTGATACCACACGCAAAGTTTTTATATACACAGGTATTTTTTCTGGAGAGGCGAAATTTGTGTCCTTTAAATCTAAAGTGATCACTTATTTTATGTCTTGGCGATTGTCTTAAAAGAAGAGTTGTCGTTCTTGCCCAGCCATCATTTTGCTTTGTGCCTCCATCAAGGCGATTAACGTGTCTTCCGCCAGCACTTAGTGTGAACGATTTTGAGTTGTAGTATATCTCCGGTGTTTGATGGTTATATGTGGTAAATTTTGGAAACCAATCAGTGCTAAAAAACTTTTCTAGAGTCTCTTTATTAATCTTAAAGTCGGCCACTGCAGTAATAAGCATAAAGTTTTTTCCGTATTTTACGTATGGGATATTATCAATTTTCTTGTAAAAATTTGTGATGCCAGTTAGGTAAGCATGTCTGGCAATCTCACCATCGCCAACAACTAGATCATCTTTTGTTTCATAAACAATTTGTCTTCTAAAAGGAACGTTTCTAATCATTCCCGCGCTTTGAGTAAGGTAAATCTCACTAAGATGATCAAGAATATCTTGGGCGGCAGCCTTAACTAGTTTATTTTTAGAAAAGCCAGCTAGATTTGTAATCGGCATTAGTGCGTAACCCTGATACGGCCTAGAGTTATACTCATCAAAGTTTTCTTCTTTTATTTTTTTTAAATGATCTATCCACCATTGATGAAACCCGTTTAAATCGTTATTGATTTCGTTGGGTACAGGTTTGTTTTGGTTTCGATAAAAATCAGCGCGAAGATCATTTGTTAGGTAGCGAGCACTTTCAGTCATCAAAATATGATTTTCCGTATCAGTAATTTTTCCACAGATACCGAGTCTAAATTTTTTGTAGTGTTTGTTTCCAGCGGTATTTAGAAGTCGGAATATTAATTTCTCATATGCTTTTGAAGTTAAATAATTTTTATCTTTTGATAAAAATGCAAGAGGGATAAGGTAGGTGAGGGCAAAGTCCCAGTCTCCTTTTCTCTCACATAGGTAGGGAATGGCCACAAAATTTGTTCCGACCTTTCCGTAGGGTTTAAAGTGATTGGAGAGAATTCTCTCGCTAATGAGCTCTCCATCTTTTTCGTGAAATGCTCTGGCGATGGCGGGAAGTGAAAAATATTTTTGAGTATTAATATTTAGAGTCTCGCCAACTGGTTGCTTTAAAAAATAATTTATTACAGAGAGTTTTCTTTGCTCGAAGGTATCAAGAGAATTCTTTAGTGTTGTTGCGGAGGAAATATTTTTAAATAATTGGGCGTTTGTCGTTGCACTTAAAAAAAATAGAAAAATAAAAGTAATCGTACGCAAACTCATAGAAGTCCTTTCAGCAAATTTTGCTGAATTTATTGTACGTAAAAAGACTCTAAAGAGAAAATTTTAGCGAGAGTTTTTGGGATAGGGGGAGCTTTTTACTCGGTTGGTTTTAAAACTCCAAGAACTTCAAAGTGATAAGTACCTGGAAAAAGGTCTAGTAGGTGAATTTCTTTTAGAACGTAATCATTTCTTATTGTTTTAATATCTCTAAAAAAAGTCTGAGGGTTACAAGAAACGTAGACAAAACCACTTATATCTTTTGAGTTCTCAGGGAGAAAGTCCTTTAAATTTTTTAACCCACTTCTTGGTGGATCTAAAATAACAAACGTATTTTCTTTGTAATGCTTTTTTACAAATTGAGGAGCGTTGTTTGAATAGAGGTTACTTTTAACAAACCGTTGATGTCCATCCCATTCAACAAGAAGACCTTCTTGATGGTTGTCGATTACAACGCATGGGGTGGGAGATAGTCTTTTTGATAGATTTCCGCTACCGCCAAATAAGTCCATGACCTGTTGATGTTCTGTGTATTTAAATATTTCAAAAACAATTTTTTGAAGATGTGTATTCATCTGTCTGTGCACTTGAGTGAAACCACCGTGCGCATAAGGGCCGTTAAAAATTAGATTCACTTCACCTTGTGAGTTGATAATAAGTTCAACATGTCCTTTTTTTGGAGCTGATTTAGGAATAAGGTTAATCCAAGAGTTATTTTTATAGATTTCTTTTAATTTTTCTTCAAGAACTGGAAGGAGAATTCGACACTCCGGCACAGGTATAATTTTTCTTTTATCATGCCCTATAAAGCCAATATATTTTGTATGTAAGTCATAATGTAGTTGTACTCTATTTCTATACCCAAGTCGCTTTGAGCTTGAATGGACATGAATTTCTGTTGTCGGCCCACCTTTCGTATTTTTATTGTATTGCTCTAGCATCCGCTCAAGTGATTTCTCTTTAAAGTCGAGTTCGTCTTCATAACCAGTATGAAGAAAGTGGCATCCATTACACGAAAAAAAATGTGGGCACTCGGGAGTCACTCTTTTTTTTGATTTATCATTAAGTTCATTTTCAGATTCAAGGTGGCCAAAATGAATATTTTTTTTAAAGCGATCAACACTAGCGGTGCCCTTTTCACCAGGTAGTGTGCCGGAGATAAAGTAGATGTCTTCTTCATCTTTAAATACACCTTGCCCTAATGGATCAATATGCTCTATCTCAAATTTTATTGAAGTTTTTTTTGTCATTTAACCTTCATCTATTGATTCACTTTTTCTCCTGAGGGGGAGAATCGAGGTTGCCTAGCATTCTCATTAATTGTGAATCCTTGATTTATAATTACTTTACCGGTTTGTTTATCTACTATAGATTCAAAGCTTTGGGCAAGTGAGTCTTTTCCGACAGTTCGAACTAATAAAATTAGTTTGTTGCTTAGTTCTTTTTTGACAGTTATTTCCGTTTCGATTTGTGAGGATAAGTGTCTTAGAGATGTTTTTTTATAATTTTTAATTTGTTTTTCAAATTTTAAGTTTAATTTTTCTTGTCTCATTTTTTCTTTGTGGGAAACCTTTTTTACTATTTTTTCATGTTGATGCTTCTTATCCTGCTCATGCTTATGGTGAGCCTTGTGATTATGTCTGTGTCCTTTTTTGTCTGTTTTTTTTATGATGGTTGAACTTTTAGTTGATATAACTTGCCCATTTTTTCTTAAAAAATAAATTATCAGTAAGAATGAAGCCGTTAAAATTACAATATTTTTTTTATATTTATTCATCAATCAACTACCGTAAATTCAAAGCCTAATACTTTAAAAGGCTTCTCTCCAGAAAATTCATAATCAAGATAATCATCACCATTGTATTCATTTTCGTTGAACCAGCAGTCCTTACAATTCGTAAACCTCGCTCTTGCACGACAATAAAACTTTGTTCCAGGCGTGATGTTTTTGTTTACTTCTAGTAAAAATAAATTATGAATCCCAAAAGTGGGGTTCCCATTAATATCTAAAAGCGTTTCGGCCCAAGTTGAATTTGGATCGACCTTTGAGTGCCATGATGAGTCAGCGCCAGGGATAACTCGGATGATACAATCGTTTGTATCGCTACTACCGCCAAGGCATGAACTAGATTCAAGACCAATGTTGTCTGCGTATTCTTTTTGTGAGCCCCAATAAGTTGCATTACCCTCAGTAATTTGAATAAAGCAAATTGGAGAAAGTACCTCATCTTTTGGAGATGCTTCAGAGGTTGATAAAATATTTAATCCATGGTCCCTTGTTGTATGATTGCAATTCCCGCGAACAGTCGTTGTTTCATCGAATCCCACGCCACCTTCAAACTCTGTTGGCCAACTATCTGATAATGTTCCGCAAGGTCTTAAATATTCTTCTTCCATTTTGCCATGGTCCCAATCACTTGCGAGTACTTGTAGGCCTCCTAGTGTTGTGTTGGAATCGTTATATACATTTAAGGAAATACCAACGACTTCTCCTGGTGAAACAAAGCCGTTTCCATTGTTATACTTTAAGTCTGGATCAGTATGTTCTGACAACGCACCAATACGGCCACTGCTTAGTAGAGCATCAACAATTTGTCGGATGTCGTTTCCTTTATCAAAAATAAAGTAATTTACCTTACCTTCTCTTGAGTCAACCTCTAAAAGGTCTTTTGAAACCATGATACTTTTTAATCGATTTTGTTTTTCAACAATATTATTTGTCACGGTGACTGAACTTCCATTGTGTCCATTTGTATGATGATTACCGTCTTCATTGTAGTTTTCAAAAAGAAGTAGTCCATAGCTGTCTAAAAGTTTTTCTAATCGATCTTTTGAGTACTCACCGCCATCACATCTTGTACTGCCTGTTTTAGAATAATTTGCGATAAAAAACCTTGAGAAAGTTTGAAATAATCGTTTAAAGTTTACTGGCCTAACTTTGGAAAACCACTCAAGTGAGATTGGGTAGCCGTCAGCATTATTATTTTTTAGATGGTTAACTGAGCCTTCGGCAAAAAAATCATTCCCTGTTGTGGATAAATCTCCCAGGTATGAGTATGTTTCAGATAATAAATTTATTAAATCATTTCCGGCAATATCTTTATCGATCTTACAGAAATCCTCCATGTCTTTTTTTAGAGCAACAAGAAAGTGACTAGCAATCATTCCTCCAAAGTGAACATCTTCAATGACCTCCGTAGGAGTATCTGGCATGTAGGTTATAAATTGAGGGTAGGCTAGGCGATCTTCCTCATCTGTTGAGATTCCAGTGGCATGTTTGGAATTTGCCTCACTAATTGGACGAGAACCACCCTCTCCAGTAAGTGCACTTGAATTAAATATATAATCAAAAGCCTCGTCCCGATGGTTTGTTGAATGGCCATAATAATCGGCAACGCCTTCGTTAATAGCTCCATTTTCATCATAAAAAAAGTACCCAATATCACTTCTGTAAGGAAAGTCAGTAGTCTTGGCGATTGTTCGCATATTTAGTTGGATTTGTGAAAAGGTGTGACCTAGTTCGTGAACGAGTACACTTGGGTCATGCGCCACTTTTACTTCTGGATACAGGGAACTAAATCCAAGGCAAATGCTAAAATCAGCAATACTAAAGTTCGCGTTATCTGGCTGTGGGCAATTTGCATAAGTTTTTAATTTTGTTCCTTGGTAAAAATGAGCGCCAGTTTCATACATATTTGCCGGAAGTGCGGTAGCAAAATTAAGTGATGGGTCAACCGAAGGTTGGGCAACTGTATTAAAGTAGTTTAATAAATGTTGATGATAGTTTTTAATTAATTTATTTTGATGATAGAATGCATTAACTTGGGCAAATTCATTGCTATTGGCGTCGAATCCCCAACGTCTTTCTACGCTAGCTAGAGGTGTTGAATTTACATCTGCTTTTACTTCGTGACATTGTGAGATCTCCCCAACTCCAGAACTATTTCCTTCACAAGACTCCTGAAGAACAGGGTTCTCTGTTATTACTAGTGGTTCACTTAAAAGAAAATTTAAATTAGGTGCTGCCGTTAGTGGAAATGTGATGAAATCTGGTGCTAACCCAAAGGGGGAATCAAGAAGTACTCTTCCGGTGTTTGGGTCTGGAAGTGTCGCGGGCCCATTTTTTATCGCCTGAGTTGTGTCTCGGTTACCGTCTCTTTCCTTTGCTCCAATACCAACAACTTCAAAGGGGTTCGTGTTTTCCATGCATGAGGAAAAACAGGCCACTAGTACAAGAGTAATGGATAGTTTTCTAAATACCACCACTCGTTAATCCTCCTGGTATTTGCGGTTGCCGTTGTAGTTGCCCAAGCTGTGATTCTGCACCAGCTCTTGCGGAGCGCGCTTGACCTTCACAGGTTCCTCCATTAAGGATTTCGCCGATTTTTGATAGGTCACCTGTAGTCTTCCCTGACTTTGCAACAGAATAAGCGGCTTGTAATGATTGAAGTCCTTCTTTTGGAGACTCAAGCGTGCTAAGGAATTTGTCCTTGTCACAGGTCGTGCCGGTTGTTTTTTTCTCATCATCTTCTTTTTTACTTATTTCTACGTCTTTTTCACCCATTTTGAACCAAGCGAGTCCGTCTGTATTAGCTTGCATGCTCGCAGAGCAGCCTGACTTTATATTTGCTTGAGAGAGAAGAGATTTACACATACCTTTTGAAGGCTCAGTGGTACTTTCCGACTTTATGATGGCCATCTCCTCAGATTCAAGTTCACCAAATGGATCGCTGGATTTCTGTTGACATAAGCCACTCAACGTAAATGTTGCGCTCGGTTTTCCAGCCTCACTATCACTATCCCCACAAGTTGCATGAATAGTTCCAGCAACAGCTTTTAAAGTCGGGTTAAGTTCTACGGTTATTTCAGAAATTTCTTCAGCAAGTGATTGAGCCGCATTATTACAAGTTGGTTTAGCCGACCCTCCCGAAAATAGATTTTTTGCCTTGGCGCATAAACCTGTAATTTTCTGATTCATTTCTGCTTGCTTTTTTAAGGCCTCTTGAATTTGTTGCTGTTGCTTTTGTGCAAGTTGTTCAGTTGTCTGATTGAGAGTATCAACATTTTTTTGGCAACTTTGGGCCACCTTATCAAACTCACTAACGATTGATTGAAGTCTTTTTGTGACCGTGTCTCTTTCTTTTTTTATTTCTGCTTGGGCGTCTTTAAGGTGCCCTTCAAGTTTCTTTTTAATTTCATCAATCTTTTTAGGAAGTTCATTGATGTCTGGTAGTTTTCCATCACCTAGTAACTCAACGCCAAAGCTATTGGGATCAAGCTTCGGTGTGGCGACAAATAAGTCTTTAGGTGATTTTCCTAGTTTTTTAGTTAAGCCGGTCAATAGGTTTCTACTTTGGTTAACAGATTGGTTCACAAGATTAAGTAGAGAATTTTGGGTACGGAGTAGTCCCTTATATTGCTGATTATACTTATCTGCTTCAACGGCAAGTTCCCGTTGTTTTTTCTTCACAATTCCTTTTATTTTTTGATCACACTTTTTTACAAGTCCTGCACATTTATTTGCAGCAGGAAAACAAAACGTGGGGCTTTTCGTCTCAAATGCAGCGCCTCCAGCACAGCTGCCAGGGTTTCCTCCATCTGGATTACTGTCACAATTCATAATGGCATCAAAAATTGCATCAGGAGAATTTAAAATAAAGTCTTTTTGAGACTTTATTAGTCGTGCATTGTCTCGCCGAATATCATCTAATTTTCTTCTGCCGCTAGGGGAGTTTTCAAAATGCCCACGACAGTTTGACGAGGCCCTTGCAAAAAGTTGTTTCGGTGTTTCTCTTGCTTCTTTTGAAGTAGTTGTGTCTCTAAAGCGTATTTGCGTACCAGGAAAAGCATTTTCAAAATCATTAATGGCGGCGAGTTTGGCCACGTGATCAGGAGTGTTCTCATCACCTTTTGCACTAAGAGCATTTTTAAGGGCGGACTCCATATCAGACCTTCGGTTTCCACCGGATAAACTTTCTGGAACATCTAATCCTTTTATTATCTGACTTGCGGCGAGTCCATTTCCAGAGCCATCAGTGCCTGTAATACAGCTACTTAAAAAGTTATCTTCAAAGTCATTTATGTCCGTAAAGTTTCCGGCCCTTTTCATTTTTGTTTGTAAGACAGCACTTTGCTCTTTCATTGCTTGCTCTAACCCACCAAATTGTGTCAAACCGCTTAGGCCTACTTTACTAAGGGCCAATGCATCTTGAATGTCTGAGGCAAGGTCAGTTTCTCCGCGTTGAAATTCTTGG
>Ga0233434_1000960_pt1 | contig 30309 bp, 33 predicted proteins | sample SI_122_August201_4_FD_182738 | JGI IMG/M metagenome (GOLD analysis project Ga0233434, IMG submission 182738) | Seawater microbial communities from Saanich Inlet, British Columbia, Canada - SI_122_August2016_120_MG | ecosystem: Environmental > Aquatic > Marine > Inlet | place: Canada: British...
AGGAATATAATTTACAAAAATTACTCCAACTAAAGCTGTTAACAGATGACCAAAGAAAACATTTTTTGGTTGAGCAAAAGGACTTTCTGGAAATCCAAATAACAAAACCATTGAAGAACCAAATGATGCAGCTAGAAAATAACCCAACGTACTTTTGTAAGTTAGAACAGTTAATATTCCAATAGTAAATGCTGAAAAAAAACCCGCAATCAATGCTTTTTGCAATAGTGGTTTAGTAATCTTAATCATTAAATTTTTAATGCTTTTAAAACAGTTCTTAACGGAAGTAGCAAACATTCTTTTCTTGCTATATTTTTTTTATCTAAAATTTCTTTAAAATCTTTCCAATGTTTTTCTAAAGTAGTCTTAACATCTTCAAACAAATTTTCACCTGCAGCTACAAAAATCTTTATTTCATCTATCTTTTTATCTTTTATTTTTCTTGAAAGTAAACTAACGGAAGCCTGACAATAAACACATGATTTACATTGATAACCAATATCTTTCACAACATTATCTTTTACAATTAAACTTATTTCCATTTCATCTCCACATAAGGGGTTTTTGTTTTTTGATTTATGAGTGAAATTATCAAGAACTTTATTGTTCTCTGTATGAGACGCAATTTCTAAAATTCTAAGATCCATTATATTTCTTTAATTAAAGTCTTAATGTTTTATATTTTGTAAATGGATCATAGCAAGATTTTAGGTGTAGTTCTAGCAGGCGGAAAGTCTCAAAGATTTGGTGAGGATAAGTCTCAGGTGAAATTAGCTGATAAATTATTAATTGATTATATTCTTTCTGAAATTAATGATGAATTCAAAGAATTATTAATTATATCAAATAACTTAATAAAATTTCAAAAGTCAGATAAAATATCACTGATAAAAGACTTTAAAAAAAATTTGGGACCACTTGGTGGTGTTTTTACAGCAATGAAGTGGATAAAAGATAATAATAAAGACTATCAATGGGTTTCAACTTTTCCAACTGATACCCCATTTTTTAAAACTCAGATATTAAAAGATTTTTTTAATAAGATAAAACCTGAAGAAAGTAAGCTTTTTTTTATTAAATCAAATAATACAAGACACAATATATTTGGTTTATGGTCTCTTGATTTAATAGATAAATTAGAAGAAGATTTAGAAAAGGGAGTAAGAAAAGTTGAAGTTTGGGCAGATAGTGTTGGCGTCAAGATAATTAATATGAAGTTTGATAAAAATAATCCATTCTTTAATATAAATACTAGAGAAGATCTTGAAAAAGCTAAAGTAAATTTATTAAATGATTAGTTATCAAAATTCAAAGCAGATTTTAAAAAAAGGAATCATAAAGATTCAAAATGAATCAATTAAAAGTGTTAATTCTTTAAATAGAGTTACCTCAACTAATATTTATTCAAACATTAATTATCCATCAGTAGATAACGCGGCATTTGATGGCTTTGCAATTAATTCAAATGATACAAAAAGTATTAAAAAATTAACCAAACAACAATTTAAAATTATAGGATCTATTGCGGCAGGGGCGAAACCTTTTAAAAAAAGAATTCGAAAATTTGATGCAGTTGAAATTATGACAGGAGGTATTATTCCAAAAGGTTTTAATACTATCATTCCAATAGAACAAATTGTCTTTTACCCAAGTAAAAATAATCAAAAATATATATTAGTTAATCAAAAAATTAATAAATATAATCACGTGAGATTCAAAGGATCTGATTATAAAAAAAATGAATTAGTAGTTAAGAAAAACACAATTATTCAGTCTAATCACATTTTAGCATTTAAAACACTGGGTATTAAAAATATAAAAGTTAAAAAAAAATTAAATATTTTATTTTTTTCAACCGGAAATGAAATATCTAATCAAGATAATATTCCTGATTGGAAAGTTAGAAATTCTAATAGTCATTACATCAAAAATTTAGATCAAAATTTCCTATTTAATTTTAAAAATGGAGGAATTTTAAAAGATAATCATGAAAAAGTTTTTAAATCAAAAATAACTAAGATGTTTAAATCTAATACAGACATTATTATCACTTCAGGCGCAGTTTCAGCGGGTAAATTTGACTTTGTGCCAAGTGTTATTAAATCTTTTAAACTATCTAATTATTTTAAAGGTGTTGCGATAAGACCAGGAAAACCAATTTTGTTTGCTAAAATTAAAGGAAAACAAAAAGCAATTTTTGGTTTGCCAGGAAATCCAATGTCATCAGCTGCATGTTTTAGATTTTTTGTCTATCCATATATTGAAATTATTTTAGGCATTAATGAGGAAAAATCTTTCAAAGCTATTTTAAAAAATAATTTTTCTAAGAAGAAAAACTTTACAAGATTTGCCAAGAGTAAATTGAACACAACTAAAAATGGAAAAATAGAAGTAGAAATCCTTCAAGGTCAAGAGTCTTTCAGAATAAAGTCATTTGTAAAATCAAATATATGGACTTTATTACCAGCAGGTAAATCAAAGTTTAAAAAAGGCCAAATTGTTGATTGCTTTTTCCCCAATCAATCTAACATCATCTTAATATAGGCATTGTCATTTTTGTTGTAGTTAAATCTATTTGCAATTAAATATCTGAATATGTTTCAGCTTAAAAATTCTAAAACTGCTGTTCCAGTTGTTTTGTTTGCTGGTCTTATTTGGTCTTTTGGACCATTGGTAGTTAGATATATGAATGATCCACATCTAATACCTTGGCAGTACATTTTTGGAAGAGGTTTAACGATATTTATTTTATTAAATCTCTATTTATTTTTTGAAGAAGGAAAAAATTTTTATAAAAATTATTCTAAAATGGGTTTATCTGGTTTAATAGGGGGATCTGGCCTAGGTATTGCGATGATTTCTTTTATGTTTTCTATAACAAATACGAGTGCAGCAATAACTTTATTATGTCTTGCAGCTATGCCATTTTTTACAGCTTTAATTGCTTTCTTATTTTTAAAAGAAAAAATTTCTTTAAATGTTTGGATATCAATCTTGATTGCAGCTGTGGGTATTGGAATTATGGCTGTAGGAAATAATACCGAAACATCTTTTGTTGGATTTGTTTTTGGCATCACATCTTCAATTGGGTTTGCGGTGTTTTCAGTATCATTAAGGTGGCGTAAAGAAACACCAAAATTTACAACAACTGCGTTTGCTGGATTCTTCTGTTTTACCTTTGCAACAATAATAATCTTAAGCCAAGATTTAGTATTCTTTGCTTCAAGTTATAACAGTTCTTTATTTTCTCTTCATGGAACGTTAGTGTGTTTGGGGTTAATTTTATATTCTATTGGATCTAAAGCTATTCCAGCAGCAGAATTAACTTTATTGTCTCTTACTGAGGTAATAGGAGGAATTTTCTGGGTATGGTTACCGATATTTGGTATAAATGAAATTCCAACAACCAATACTATTATTGGAGGGTTCTTTCTTTTTATTTCACTTACTTATTATAGTTTAGTGATGAGATGGAATAAAAGATACATAGGTTTAAATTAAATGGAAAGACCCGATTTTTTTACATTAAAAAATGGAGAGAAAGTTAAACTTCCTTTTTCAAATACTGAATACGATAGAAGAGTTAATAATTTAAGAAAAGTAATGGATAAAAATAATCTAGATATGGTTATTTTAACATCCATGCATAACATTGCATATTACACTGGATTTATTTATTGTTCTTTTGGAAGACCTTATGGATGTGTGGTCACAAAAAATAAAATTTCAACAATCTCAGCAAACATTGATGCTAGCCAACCTTGGAGAAGGTCACATTGTGATAATGTAATTTATACAGACTGGAAAAGAGATAATTTTTTAAGAGCTATAGTCTCTATTATTGGAAGAGATGATCCTCCAAAAAATATTGGTTTAGAAAATGATCATGTCACTTTAGATATGAAGGAAAAAATAGGATCTATTTTTACATTTTCTGTTTTCAGTGACATTTCAAGAGATTTGATGCAACTAAGAATGATTAAATCTAACGAAGAAATTGAAATCATTAAAAGTGGAGCAAGAATTGCTGATTTAGGTGGAGAAGAAATTGTTAAAAATATCAAAGAAGGCAATACAGAAATTGAGATAGCAATAGCAGGTCGTGATCGAATGGAACGTGAAATTGTAAAATCATATCCTAACGCTGAATATATGGATACTTGGGTTTGGTTTCAATCAGGTATTAATACTGATGGCGCACACAATCCAAAGACAAATAAAAAACTAATTAATGGAGATATTTTGTCTCTAAATACTTTTCCAATGATTTCAGGATATTATACGGCTTTAGAGAGAACATTATTTTTAGATCATGCAGATGATGCATCATTAAAAGCATGGGAGGCGAACGTTAAAGTTCACAAAAGAGGATTAGAACTTATTAAACCTGGTGTTAAATGCTCAGATATTTGTCATGAGTTAAATGAATTATTTGCGGAACTAGGATATTTGCATTACCGAACTTTTGGGTATGGACATTCTTTCGGTGTTCTTTCTCATTTCTATGGAAGGGAAGCAGGATTAGAACTTAGAGAAGATATTGACACTGTCCTTGAAGAAAACATGGTTATCTCAATGGAACCGATGATAATGATACCTGAAGGAAATCCAGGAGCAGGTGGTTATAGAGAACATGATATATTGGTAATCGGTAAAGATGGCGCAGAAAACATCACAAAATTTCCTTTCGGGCCTGAACATAATATTATAAAAAATTAAAAATTATGAGTGATAACAAAACTATTGTTAATAGTTGGAATGAGTGGGATCCATTAAAACATGTGATCGTAGGAAGAGCTGATGGAACTTGTATACCAGCTCCAGAGCCAGCGCTTGATGCTAAAGTTCCTGAAGATAGTGATATGAGAGGTCAGTTCGGCCCAAGAACCAAAGATACAGTTGATAAAGCCAATCAACTTTTAGATGATTTTTCAAACATGCTAATTAAAAAAGGAGTTAAAGTAGATAGACCAACTCCAATTGATTTTAACAATAAAACCTCAACACCTGATTGGGAATCAGAAACTATGTTTGGCTGTATGCCACCAAGAGATGTTTTGCTTACTGTTGGTAATGAAATTTTAGAAGCAACAATGAGTTATCGTTGTAGATGGTTTGAATATCTTTGTTACCGACCTTTGCTTCAAGAGTATTATAATCAAGATCCTAACATGAGACATGAGTCTGCTCCAAAACCAAGATTAACAGATAAAGATTATCGAAAAGATTACTTGTCAGATAAAATTGGTATTCAAAAAAGATTAGAATGGACTGAAGATAAATTTTTTGTAACTACAGAAGAAGAACCGTTATTTGATGCAGCAGACGTTTTAAGATTTGGAAAAGATTTAGTAGTACAGCATGGTTTTACAACAAATTTAAAAGGAATTGATTGGTTAAAAAGACATTACAAAGATCATAGAGTTCATGCGGTTAACTTTCCAGGGGATCCTTATCCAATTCATATTGATGCTACTTTTACACCAATTAAAGAGGGATTAATTATCAATAATCCTCAAAGAAGATTACCAAAAGAACAAAGAAAATTATTTGAAGATAATGGTTGGGAAATCGTTGATAGTGCTCAACCAGCACATAATGAACCACCACCATTATGTTATTCTTCAACATGGCTATCCATGAATGTATTGGTGCTTGATCCTAAAACAGTTTGTGTTGAAAAAAGTGAGGTTTATCAAGCAGAACAACTAGATAAACTTGGAATGGAAGTCATACCAGTTGAGCTTAGAGATGCTTATGCTTTTGGTGGAGGATTACATTGTTGTACAGCAGATGTTTATCGAGAAGGTACCCTAAAGGATTATTTTCCAAAACAATAATATGGCTAAAATTAAAACAAAAAGGGAGCGCGTAAAATTCGCTTCAGATAATGTTGCAGGTGCTTGCCCAGAAGTATTGGATGCAATTTTAAAAGCAAATGAAGGTGATAGTACTCCTTATGGCAACGATCAAATATCAACTGAATTACAGGACAAATTTTCAGAAATATTTGAAAAAGAAGTAATTGTTTTTCCAACTGCCTCAGGAACTGCTGCTAATGCATTAGCTTTATCTACAATGACACCATCATTTGGAAATATTTATTGTCATAAATTATCTCACATTAATACAGATGAATGTGGTGCTCCTGAATTTTATACAGGAGGAGGAAAACTAGTTGCCTTACAAGGTATTGATGGAAAAATTATAGCCGATGAATTAGATCAGTCAATTGGGGGGAAAGGAATAGTGCATCACACTCAACCATCATCTGTAAGTATTACTCAAGTTTGTGAAACTGGAGAGGTATATCAAATAGATGAAATTAAAAAGATTTCAGATGTTGCTCACAAACATAATTTAAATATGCATATGGATGGAGCAAGATTTGCTAATGCTTTAGTTTCTCTTGATGTAACGCCTGCTGAGATGACTTGGAAATCAGGAATTGATGTATTGTCATTTGGTGCAACCAAAAACGGTTGTCTTGCAGCAGAAGCAATAATTTTCTTTAAGAAGGATTTAGTTGGTAATATTGCTTTTTTAATGAAAAGAGCAGGGCATTTATTATCAAAAATGCGTTTTGTTTCAGCTCAATTAGATGCCTATATTTCAAATGACGTATGGTTAAAAAATGCAAAACATGCAAACAAAATGGGAAAAAAATTAAGTCAAGGATTAACCCATCATTCAGATATTAGACTTTCATATCCAACAGAAGCTAACGAAGTTTTTGCAAAGTTTCCAAGAAACATGATCGAACATTTAAATTCAGAAGGTTATAAAATGAACGAAGATGAATTGGATGGAAAATCAACAAGATTAGTTGCTGCTTGGAATACCCAAGATAGTGATGTAGATCAATTGTTAGAAATTTTAAAAAAATCTAACTAGGATTTTGTTTTAAAAATTCAATATATTTTACAACTTCATCAAATTTTTCATCTGGAATATCTTTGTAACTTGCATCAAAATGATCCTTCACACAAATTGCAACATGAGCATAGGGGTTTCTCCCTTTGGGATGATTTGGATGTTCGGGCAGCTGCCCCAGTAAATAATCGCCAGCTTCCTGTATCATTTTCCACAGTTTACTTGCGTTTTCTTTATTCACATTGACCCATTTTTTGTTTCATCTCTTTTGCTACAAGTTTTCTACAAGTTATCCTATAAAATCCTATAAGTAAGAACCACGATCCCTAAAAGTTTTTTTATAATTCAAAAGTCGGCATTATAAACCTTTACCTTCGTAATTATTAATCTCACCTTTCGCATAAGCTTTACAGATTGTTTCTTTTACCTTTATTGAAGTAACTCTATTTTTTTGATGAAAACCTCTGGCTTTATGAGCTTTAGTCATCTCACCATAACAAATTAAAAATTTTTTTTCATCATAACTTTCATTAGACGTAGTATCGCTTTGAGCAGATGTAGAAGATGTAGTTGAACTTTGTGATGATGAATTCTTTACTTTTGGTTTTTCTTCCTTTGGTAAAGAGGCTCTTGCTTGATCTAAAGTATTATGCCATGATTCTAGAGTTCCATTTCCAAGTTTGCATAATAAAATTCCACAAGAAACAGGTTGAGAAACATATCTAAAAACATAATATTTTTTAATATTTTCTCCCCAAATAATTTCAGCATCTAATTCTGAATAATATTCAGATCCTCCACCAGGAATAAATGGATCATCACCAGGATAGGAAACATAGAACGCATCTTGAAGTTGACTTTTTGAAAGATTTTTTTTTATTTTACCACTTGAAACAATACTCTCTGTTGTGGTGCATCCACTCAATAATAAGCTCAGAGCTAAAATCTTTAAAAATAGGTTTTTCATTGATAAAAACCTAAATTTTTCAAACCTGCTGAACTAGTATGAAATCTATTAATTTTTTGCTTTGTTAATAACATTTCAGTTCCTTTTGCTTCGTAAGAACCTTTTGCTGGAATTAACACAGGTTCATAAATCGTTGCTTCTTGCAATATTAGTCCGTCTTTATCTAAAAAAGAAAAAGTAGGTGTTCCATAAATATCTTCATAACAAGAATTTGAGTAAGAAATTTTATAAGAATATTCTACATGAGGAAAAAACTCATTAGTTCTTTCATCAGTTATTATGCTAGTTTTAATATCTTCAATTTTTATACATTCGTTGAGTTTTTCCTGCTCTTCTTTTTTAGTAGTTCCGTCAGATTGATTGCTATTTTCCTTTAAAGTCATTAGCGGATTTAATAAGGACTCAATCTTTTCTAAACGTTTTTCAATAGCATCAAGTCTTTGTTTGGTTGTTTCAGCATAAGCATTCCCACTCAACAACAAACCCAGAACTATGATCGATAGAAGTTTTTTCACAATCCAAGATTAACAAATCCTGAACCATGAGTCTATTTGCTTTAAAAATAGCTATTTGATTTATCTCTTTTTCTACAAGTTTGGGATCAAGTTTTTTAATCAAATTGATGAGTCTTTAAGCGATTTATTTCAAGCTAACTTTTTAGTATCCGCATAAGTACTGTAGTTTAATGCAGTTTAATGTGGAATAGGTTGAACCGCTAATCCCCCAAATAATCGCCAGCTTCCTGAATGATTTTACACAGTTTACTTGCGTTTTCTTTGACCATTAAATAAAATTTATTTTTGAAATATGAATAATAATTCTGCGGTATATCCCTCTTTAAAAAACAAAGTAGTATTTATACTGGGTGGTAGCTCAGGAATTGGAGCGGACTTCGTTGAAGCTTTTGCAAAACAGGGATCAAAAGTTGCTTTTGTTGGAAGAAATGAAAAATTAGCTAATGCACTAATTGAAAAGTTAAGCGATTGTAGTTTTGTTCCTAAGTTTTATAAGTGCGATATTGTAGATCTTAAAACCTTAGAAGCCTCAATAGAACATTGTATAAAGCATATTGGAAATATTGGAGTACTTTTAAATAATGCTGCAAATGATGAAAGGCATGAGTTTAATGACACTACACATGAATATTTTGACTGGGAGTATCAAACTAATTTAAGACCTCACGTCTTTACAGCAAAAGCTGTGATCAAGAGTATGATAGAGTTGGGGTCAGGGACTATAATTAATTTAGGTTCAATTGGTTGGATGAGAAAAAATGATAAAACTATTTTATATGGAATATTTAAGTCCTCAATGAATGGTTTAACTAATGGTCTAGCTAGAAGATATGGTAAAAATAAAATTAGAGTAAATACATTAGTTCCAGGGTGGACTATGACAAAAAAACAAATAGAAAAATATGTAGACGATACCACAGAACAAAAAATTAAAGAGGGACAATGTTTACCTGACAAGGTTCAACCTCATGATATTTCAAATGCAGCATTATTTTTAGCTTCAGATGAAAGCAAAATGATTACAGCACAAAGTATTGTTGTTGATGGTGGGTGGACTTAATATTTAATCTCTAAAATTTATAAATTCAATAGGAAGACCAATATCAATTGTCTTAATTGCAGCTATTGCATCCTGGAGATCATCTCTTTTTTTTCCATCTACTCTTAATTCTTCTCCTTGGATTTTGATCTGAATTTTAAGTTTAAGTTTTTTTATATCTCCAATAATTTTTTTTGCATTTTCTTGGCTAATTCCTTCTTTTAATTCACTAACTTGACGAATGGTTCCACCTGTTGCACCTTCTGAATTTTTAATACTTAATACTCTTGGATCCACTTTTCTTCTTACAAGATGAGTTTCTAATAGTTCATTGACTTGTTTTAGCTTTAGTTCGTCTGTGGCTATTGTTGTGATATTTTTATCTTTTCGCTCAATTGAAATATTAAGTCCTTTAAAATCATATCGGTTACTAATCTCTCTTAAACAATTAGCTAAGGCATTATCAAATTCTTGATAATTAATTTTACTGATCACATCAAATGTAGGCATAATATTTTTATTAATCTATATGATAATATATTTTTTATTGAATAAATTAAATATAAGATAGCGATTAACAAATGAATAAAATTAAAATTCATATAAGAAATAACCACTGGAAAGAGGGTTTTTTACCTTGTGATCCAGAAGGTGAAAAGCATAGCACAATAACTAAAGAAGAATTCGAAAAAGGACTTAGTCAATTTCCAGAAATTAAAGAAAAGATAGAATATTTAGTCGATTGGGATGATGATAATTATCTAACCTCTATGAAAGAAGCAGATATTTTGCTTGGTTGGCAGTTTCCAACAGAAAATATTAAAGTTATTGCACCAAACCTTAAATGGATACATGTAAGCTCTGCTGGAGTTAACCATCTATCGCCTTTTGATTGGATGAAAGAAGATTTAGTTTTAACAAACAGTAGTGGAGTGCATGCTAAAAAAGCAGGCGAATTTGGTTTGATGAGTATTTTAATGCTTCAAAATCAAATGACCAAAATAGTTACAAACCAAAAAAATAAAGAGTTTGTTACTTTGTTAAGCAAACCTATTGAAGGCTTTAAGGTTGTTGTAGTTGGAACCGGATCTTTAGGTGGTTCGATGATAAAACATATAAGTAAACTTGGAGCTGAAGTTATCGGAGTTAATCGAAAAGGAAAAAATGTTGAGGGATGCTCAAAAGTAATTACCTTTGATAAAATAGATGAAGTATTACCAAATGCTGATTTTTTATATCTTGCAGTTCCTGAAACAGAAGAAACAAAAGGATTAATTAATAAGACTAGATTAGATAGTCTTAAATCTACCTGTGGAATTGTTAATATTGGCAGACAATCTGTTCTAAATTATGAAGCTTTAAGAATTAAATTAGAAAAAAATGAAATAGCAGGGGCTATTTTAGATGTATTTTCTCATGAACCTATTCCAAAAAACTCTAGTCTTTGGGATACGCCAAATTTAATTATCACTCCTCATATTTCATCAGATAGTCAAGGCAACTATATTGAAATGGTATTAAAAATATTCTTTAAAAACTTAATACTGTTTATAGCAAATAAAGAATTGATTAATCAAATAGATAGAAATTTAGGTTATTAAATAAAAATATAGAGACAATTTGTTTAATTACACAAAAATAAAACCAATATAAATTACATATATATGAAAAACATATTAATTTTAGTACTTTTGATATTTGGCTTTAATTCAACTGCTATAAGTAAAGAAACTACTTTTACCGATGAAATATTTCAAAAATCACAATTAGATGGACAAACCGTCGTAATTCATTCGTGGAACAAAACTTGCGTAACTTGTGCTCAGCAGGTTGAAATATTAAAGCAAGCAGAACAGGATTTTAAAGATGTGATATTCTTAAGTTTTGAACAAACAAAAGATAAAAAAATAGCAAAATCTTTAGGAATTGATTATTGGACTACAATTGTTGTTTATAAAGATAACAAAGAATTGTCACGCACCATTGGTCAAACAGATAAAGATAAAATTTACTCTCAAATTAAATCTCTAAAATAAATAATATACTAATAATTATTAGGTTTATTCTCTTCTGCTATTGGTTCTAAAGATGGCTTAATGGGATCTTCAATAGGTTCAGTTGAAGGGTTTAATTCAATACCAGCTGGTGTAATTGATTGTGGCATTGCAACGAATTGAGAGTCTGGATTTTCAACAACAGGTCTAACTTTTGATCTATAAAGTCCATAAACACCAATCAAAGCATGAAAAAATATTAAGAAAATAAAAAAACCATTAGGTCCAACGAAACCCATAAAAACTGAACACAAAAAAGGTCCACCCATTGCGCCCATACCAAATGTAAACTGTAAACTAGCACCTGCTGCAACAAATTTTTCTTTAGGAATAAAATCATTGGTATGTGCTAAAATTAAAGAGAACATTGGAAGACTACAAAAAGAAAATAAAATTAAAAAAATATAAAACCAAAATTTACTGGTCGCTAAATCACCTGGTAAATACATTTGTCTTGAAGATAAAATTGCACAAAAAGCAAAGAATGCTGCTGCAAAAGTCACTATAATAATCACTCTTCTTCTATCAAACATATCAGACAATTTTCCAATAGGCCATTGAGAGATTGCACCTGATACTGCAAGCATAAATGTAACTAATGAAATTTGAAATATAGAAAAATTCATTGTTGTTGCGTATACTGCTAGCAGAGTAAATAATGCAGATTGAATAGTTCCATAAAAAAATGAACTAACCATTCCAAATGGAGATGAGATAAATGCTTCCTGTAAAGACATAGTAGATATCTTTTTAAATGTCGGAGCTTTTCTTTTTGTAAGCAATATTGGAATTAGTGCAGCTGAAGTTATGACTGAAATCAATATGAAAGGTTCAAAGTTTAGTGGATCACTAAAGTTAAGTAAAAACATTCCAAGCCCCATAGCACCATATAAGATAACCATATAGACAGACAAAACACTTCCTCTATTTTTATTACTTGCTCTGTCGTTTAACCAACTTTCAGCAACGGTATAAATAGAGACCATACTTATTCCTGTAAGTACTCTGAGTAAAAACCAGGCAAAAGGACTTACATATACTGCATGAATTAAAACTACCAATGAAGCAATAGAAGCAAAAGCTGCAAACACTCTGATATGTCCTACACGAGAAATTATTTGTGGAATAGTTTTAGCACCAATAAAGTAACCAACAAAGTAACCAGACATCATAAATCCTGTTGCTGTTAAACTAAATTCTTCTTTTACAGCTCTAACTCCAAGCAATGATCCTTGAAATCCATAAGCAAGCATAAGTGCACCCATACCTAAAAATAATGCCCATGAATTTTTTAATACTTTTTCCATCTGAATCGGTATCTATTTCTGATTTGTGGCCAAATCAAGTTAAATGTATTTAGAGGCTTATGATTTTCTAAGCTTTAGAAATGAGTGAATTGCGATCGTTAAAATGATGATCATCCCACCTTGGATAGTCTCAATACTAGGCTGTTCTTTAATTACCATCCAAACCCAGAATGGACCAATAATAGTCTCTAACAGAAAGAATAAATTTACCTCCTCAGCAGGGATAAATCTTGGAGCAATAGTTACAAGCACAAAAGGAATAGCAACACACATAATACTCATTAAAGGAACGATAAATAAGTCTCGGTCAACTAAAGTGTAGGTTTCGATAAAAAACATAGCAAATATTGCAACACACAATTTTCCAACAACTGCTGCAGGTAGTAAGTTTTTTTTCTTAGCTGATCTGATAGTCACAGCATTAATTGCAAGTCCAAGGCCCGTGATAAAACCTAAGATATCTCCATAAACATTCCCCAATTGAAGGGAGTCGTAGAAAATATAAACTGCAGCCAAAAAGGTCACCGCAATTGCAATCCAAGTTTTTCTATCAGGTATTTCTTTTAAGAAAATAGCACCTAAAATTGCAGACAACATAGGTGCCATTGCAATCATGACTAAAGTATTAGCTACATTAGTGTTCTGGATAGAGACTACAAAAGTAATATTAGTAATAGAGAAAGTAGTTATAAAAATTAAACCATGATAACCACTATTAAATAACATCTTAAAAAAATTAGATTTATAAACGATTAACATTCCAATCAAGACAGTAAAAAATGGAATCATTCCACGATAAAATACTAAACCCCAAGTATCCACATTCGACAATCTAATAAATAAACTATCAGGCGTAATAAACATTACCGCAACAAATGCTAAAAAAGATCCTTTTTGTTGGTCTGATAGGTTTGTCATGCTTTTAATTCTTTCCAGAATATTTTTGCAAGATTAACCCCTGACAAATCGTATAATGTTTTTAATCCTGTAGGTGATGTTACATTGATATCACCGTTTAATTTCTGATCTATAAAATCTATTCCAGCAAAAAAAATATTTTCTTTTTTAAGATCTTTAGCAATTAATTTTGAAACTTTTTTCTCTGTTTTGGTTAATTTAATACTAATTGGTTTTGCACCTTTGCTCATGTTACTTAAAAAAGAACCCTGTTTTGGTACTCTAGATATTGCACCACATACTTTACCATTTATTAAAAAAACTCTTTTATCTCCTTTGCTAATCTTAGGTAAAAATTTTTGACACATTATGTGATCATGCTTTTTGATAAATTGATTGATTAATTTTGAATTAAATTTATTTAAAAGATGAATGTCATTTCCTCCATAACTATGAATAGGTTTAATTATTACTTTTTTATATATTCTAAAAAAGTTTTTAATTTCATCAATGTTTTGAGTAAAAATAGTTCTTGGCATAAATTTTTGGTATCTAACTGAATATAGCTTTTCAGATACGTTTCTAATTGAAGTAGGGTTGTTTAAAATTTTAACTTTATCTTTAATTGAATCTAGAATGTAAGTTGCTGAAATATATTCAAGATTAAAAGGGGGATTTTGACGAATTAGAATAAATTTACATTTTGTAAGATCTAGCTTTTGTTTTTTTAAGATTTTAAAAAATTTTTTATCTTTATAATTAAACTTTATAAAAAATCCTGAGGCAATTACTTTTGAATTAATTACCGATAAATTTTTTGGGTCATAATAAAATATCTCGTAGTTTTTGCTTTGGATTTCATGAGCAAGAAAAACACTTGTGTCTGTTTCAGGGTTTAATTTTGAGGGGTGATTTCCTTGAATAGCAACAATTTTATTTGTCATATAATTCATCTAAATCTTCAGTTTTCGAAAATTTACTAATCATATGATCTGCATTAGTTGTTTTATTATCAATTACTTTTTGTAAATGATTTAAAAATAAGGTTTCATTTTTATCGTGTTTATTAAGAATATCCCTGTTCTCTAAGCCTTTATAAGATAAGTCTAACAATGTTCGTGCCCAATAAAGAAGATCTTTACCCATAAGTTGAGTGTTGAATCCTTTTTGAGGAGCTTCAATATATGCGTTAATAATTTTATCTTTGTCCCAAGTTGAAATTAACTCATAAACCTCATCTAAATTTCCATATAAAAGACCGATATTAAAAGCTGGTCCTGAACATAGACAATCCCAACCACAGGTATCCATTGATCGAAGTTCAATATATTTCTTTAATCTATTTTCTGTAAAGATTGTGCTTAAGTGAGTAGTTAAATCAGTTTCAGTTGGTAATCGATTTCCAATTTCATCAATTTTACCATCCATAAAATCTTTAAAAGTATATTTTCTTCCAGAAATATAAGTATCTTCATGTTGAATAAATAAAATAGGAAAATTGATTATAAATTCTGCGTATTTTTCAAAGTCTAATTTCTCAAAAAATATTTTAGGAAGGCCTCCTCTTGAAGTACTTTGCCAAACTTTAGATCTGTAGGATAGATAATTACTTTTTTTCTTTTCTACAATCGCTGAGTTTGCAAATAAAGCAATAGAAATTGGAACAATAGAGTTAACAACTTTAAATTTTTTAATAAAATCTTCTTCTGAGTCGTAGTCAATGTTTAATTGAGTGCCACAAGTTCGGTACATCATATCTAAACTTAATTCTCCTCCTAAAGGCATATCTTTAGTCATTAGCTTATATCGCTGTTTAGGATTGTTTGGAATTTCATCAAGTTTTGAAATAGGATCAAATCCAGCGCTTACAATATTAATATTTAATTTTTGAGTAACTTGTCTTAATTCAAATAAATAATCTTGAGATTCTGCACAAGCTTCATGGATATGATTAAGCTTATCACCTGATAATTCTATTTGATTTCCAGGTTCAAGAGTAATACTTTTGCCACCCTTGTTTAGCCCTATTATATTTTCTTTTTCTAAGATAGGGTTCCAGCCAAACTCTAGAAGAGCTGAAAACATTTCTTTAACTTTTAAATAATTAATTCTTTTATTATCTACATTATTAAACAAAAACTTCTCGTGTTCTATTCCAATCCTAAAATCTTGAGGTTTTTTTATCCCAGATTTGAAATATTCAATAATTTGATTTTTATTTGTAATCATTTTTAAGACTATAGCTTATTAATAATTTTAAAGTAAAGAATATGGTTTTCTGGAAAATATTTTTTTAACCATTGGAGCAAATTCTTCTAAGGTCATATTTTCATAATCTGGGTCAAATGAGGATTGATCCCATTTTTCACAAAAATCTACTGCGTCTTGATAATATGGATGATCTTTATATTTGTCTCTTTGGTTTTTATTTTTTCTTAAATGATGAGCATAATAATACATTTGAAATTCTCCATGTTTTTCAATTATCCAATGAGTTTTTTCGCTAACATATGGCTTTAAAACTGATGCTGCATATTCTGAATGATTAAGAGGAGCTAATTCATCACCAATATCATGAAGTAAAGTTGCGACTACCATTTCTTCATCAGCTTTATCTTTAAAGGCTCTAGTTGCTGCTTGAAGAGAATGTTCAAGTCTAGTGATTTTATATCCTTCTAATGTTGAATTTAATCCATCCATAAAGTTTAAAATTCTATCTGCAGTTCCGTTGATATAATCTTGCTCATGTTTATCGAGTATTAAGTATTCTTCTTTAGTTCCATCTTTCATTTCAGTAAAATTAACCGTCTTCATACCTAATTATTTGATGCAGTGCTTAATAAAGATAATTGAGTTACTTTATTGTCTCCTAACTCATCAATAGGTTTTACTGGATAATCTCCTGTAAAATAATGGTCTGTTAGCTGAGGGTAAGTTTCGTTTCTTTTTTCAAAACCAACTGCTCTATACAACCCATCTAGAGATAAAAATTTTAGAGATTTTGCTGCAATATATTCACAGATTTCATCATTAGTTTTATTTGCAGCTAACAATTCCTTTTTAGTAGGAGTATCAACGCCATAAAAATCAGGATATCTTATTTCTGGACAAGCAATTTTGACATGAACTTCTTTCGCACCTGCATCGTATAACATTTTAACAATCTTATGTGAAGTTGTGCCTCTTACAAGCGAGTCATCAATTAAAATAATTTTTTTATCTTTAATTGTAGTTTTATTAGCGTTTAATTTTAACTTTACTCCTAAACTTCTAATTTTTTGACTAGGTTCAATAAAAGTACGTCCTACGTAATGATTTCTTATTAAGCCATGCTCATAATTCATCTTTAAATGTTGAGCAAACCCAAGAGCTGCAGCGTTACCACTATCTGGAACTGGAACAACTATATCTGCATCTACATCATTTTCTTTAGCAAGTTCCACTCCAATATTTTTTCTATGTTCGTAAGCAGTTTTATTATCAAGAATACTGTCAGGTCTTGCAAAATAAATATATTCGAAAACACATGGTCTCACTTTTTTAGGAGGGAAGGGTTTGATGCTTTCTAACTTATCATTTTCTATTAAAATAATTTCTCCATTTTCAACATCTCTTACAAATTTTGCACCAATTATATCTAGCGCGCATGTTTCTGAAGCTAGAACATAGCTATTACCTAATTTTCCAATTACTAGTGGTCTAATACCATAAGGATCTCTAACTCCAATCAATGAATTTTGTGTTAACATAACTAAAGCATAGCCACCCTGAATTTGAAAAATTGCATCAACCACTTTATCAATTGTTTTAGTTCTTTTTGACTTAGCAATTAATTGAACAATTGTTTCGGTATCTGAGGTTGAGTAAAAAATAGCTCCATCTTCAACCAATTTTTTTCTTAGAGAAATTGAGTTTGTTAAATTTCCGTTGTGTGCAACCCCAATTCCACCCGCATTCGTATCTGCAAAAAAAGGCTGGATATTTCTTAAAGTATTTTCACCAGTTGTACTGTATCTGTTATGACCAATAGCATGGTTTCCTTTAAGGTTTTTAAGAACTTTTTCTTTATTAAAATTATCACCAACTAGTCCAAATCTTTTTTCTGAATAGTATTTTTCTCCATCAAAAGATACTATTCCACAACCTTCTTGGCCACGATGTTGAAGTGCGTGAAGACCAAGAGCTGTTAAAGCAGAAGCATCTTTTGCATTACTTACACCGAATACACCACATTCTTCTTTTAATTTTGGATCAAAGTTCTTCAATTTTTTCTTTAGAATCTTGATATGTTTTTTCATTAGGAAACTCTTTTATGAGATAATTACTACCTTTTTCTAAGTAATGAAAGACGTATGATTGATCTTTGTTTATAGGCCATTTATCGTGATTGTAGACAATATGAAACCCTGAGAAGATACAAACTGAAATTATATAAGCTTTAATAAAACCAAAAAAGAATCCAAAAGTAGTATCTAGGCCACCAATTCCTGTGTAGCTTACTGCTTTACTTATTCCTTTATTAATAAGTAACACTAAAAAAATTACTACTACAAAAATAGCAATTCCAAGACCTACATCTAAAACATACTCATTATCAATAATGTCCCTGAAATAAGGTTTTACTCTTGGAAATATGATCAAAGTAACGACATATGCAAGCAACCATTTTGCCATGGATAAAACACTTAAGACAAATCCTTTTCTGTAGCAACTAATTAGAGAAAAAATAGTTATAATTAAATAAAATAAATCAATAATAGATACAGCATCATAAAAATCTTTAAAGGCTTCAAGCATTTAAATTATTTTCCAAATGGTTTTACTGTTAGGATTAAAGCAGGTAATAAAGTTAAAACTGATATCATAGCAAGCAACATTGCAAGCCCCGTGAAAACTCCAAAATAAATTGTAGGTATAAATTTAGATAAAACTAGAATTGAAAATCCAAAGACAATAGTGATAGATGTATTTAATATTGCAACCCCAACTGTTGAATGGCATTTTTTTAGAGTTTTATTATAATCTTTAAACTTACCAAATTCTTCTTTAAATCTATAGATATAATGAATGCTATTATCTACTGCTATTCCAATAGTTATTGCTGCAATGGTAATAGTCATCATGTCTAGAGGAATACCAAGAAGACCTATGATCCCCAAAATAAAAAATGCTGCAATAAAATTAGGAACTACACCAATAAGAGATAATTTAATATTTCTAAAAAGAACTATAAACATTGAAAATATCCCTATCATGACCAACCCTAAAGTTAGAATTTGTGATTTAAATAAACTTTGTAATAAATTATTAAATAAAATCAAAACTCCAGCTAGTTTAAATTCACTTTCCTTTAATCCTATTTTATTTTTTAGGTCAAAATTTATTTTATTTATTAAATCATTTCTTCTTAAGTTTTCTTGTGAGTCTATAATTCTTAAACTTATTCTAGCTTCATTATCCTCAATGGATAAATATGGATCAATAATTTCAGTTTTAATACTTTCTGGAATCTTAGAGTATAAAACTCCCATTTCTAAAGTGCCAAGAGGCTTGTTATTATTTAACTGAGTTGCAACATCAATGATTGAAGAAAAAGATAAAACTTTTCCAACTTGGGGGAGACTATCTAAGTAATTATGAACTGAAGCTATTTTATCAATTTTATCTTTAGTAAACCAATATTTTTCATCATTTTCATCCTCTTCATCACTCCAATCTTCAAACTCATCATCTTCAGTTGATGTCTCTTCATTTTTGGTCACGGGAAACTTTAAAATAACCTCAAGTGGGGTAGTGCCACCCAATTCTTCATCTATAAGTTTCATTCCCTTATAGATTTCAGTATTTTTATTAAAATAATTAATAAAGCTATTCTCTACTTCAAGCTTGCTAATTCCAATCATACTCAAAATAACAATAATTCCAGTTACACCAAAAATTGTATTTTTGTTATTTAATGAGAGAAGGCCTAAAAAATTTGTAATTTTGGTGTCTTGTTCTTTTTTAAGAGAAATGTTTTTTTTTGGTGTAAAATTCAAAAGAGTTGGAAGAAGGGTGAAGGTAATAATGAATGATATGATTAATCCAAAAGTCATCATCCAACCAAAATCAATAATTGGTTTAATTCCACTAAAAATTAAAGACAAAAAAGCAAAGACAGTAGTAAAGACTGTATATAAAATAGGCCAAAACATTTTATTTGTTGTAAGAGATATGATTTCAAGATTATTTTTTGTGGGGTAATCTTTTCTTAGTTGAAGAAAACGAGTACTCATATGAATATTCATAGCCATTGTTAAAATGAGCATCAATGCAATAAAATTAGAAGATATAACTGTTACCTTCCAACCTAAAATCCCAAGTAACCCCATCATAATTATAACTGAGAATAAGCAACTACTAATTGGAACAATAATCCAAATTAATTTTCTAAAGACAAACCATAAAGTTGCAATAATAAATAAAAGAACCCCTAAACCAAAAACAATAATGTCACTTTTAATGAAAGTCATCATGTCATCGGCTATCATTGGAATTCCTCCAAGATAAATTTTTCCAACATCGCCATAACTTTGAATGACTTGTCTAATCTCTAATATATTTTCGTGATTTTGTTTTTTTACTTTATCTTTGTAAGCTTCTATTTCCTCTTTTGATAAATTTTTAATATTTTCTAGTTTTTTATTTTCTTTGATATTAACAATAATTCCACTTGTGTTTCCGTTTTCGCTAATTACAAAATTTCTAAAAACAGGGCTGTTTAAAATTTCTTTAAACCCACGGTTTTTATCTACCCCTTCATCTTTAAGTGTTTTAAAACTTTCTAGTCTTTCTTGTAGTGGCGCATCTGAATTATTTAAAAGAGGTATATCTAAAAGAGTGATAACGCTATGGACCCAATTTAGACTTTGAATTTTATATTTTAAACTTAAAAGATTATTAATTGAGTTATCAGTTACCATTCCCTCATTAGGAGTATAGGTAAGAATTAAGAAATCCTTTGAACCATATCTTTCTGTTACTTCTTTGAGATAAGCTAAATCTGGGTCACCCTCTATTAATAATGTTTCTGAAGATGCATCTAATCTGAAATCTTTAGAATAATAACCAAAGCTTAATATCGCAATAATAAGCAAAACGAATACTGATTTTGGGTTTTTAAGAACTCCATTTTGATACAATTGAGCAAACATTAGCTCTTTTATATTGGAATTTAATTAATTTGAGTATCTTTAAATTTAGTAAATCTCTCTTCAAACTCAAGAGTTACATTACCTATTGGGCCGTGTCGTTGTTTCCCAATTATAATTTGAGCTAAGTGAGCAACTTCATTCATTTTTGCTTGCCATTCAGCATGTTCAACTGTTGCTTCTCTTGGTTCTTTTCTTGATAGGTAATATCCTTCTCTGTAAACAAACATTACAACATCTGCATCTTGTTCAATTGAACCAGATTCTCTTAAATCAGAAAGTTGTGGTTTGTGATCATCTCTTTGTTCAACTTGTCTGGAGAGCTGCGACAATGCTAAAACTGGAACACCAAGTTCTTTAGCAATTGCTTTTAGTCCTTGAGTAATTTGAGAGATCTCTTGCACTCTACCATCCTTATTAAAAGTTGTTCCTTTCATTAATTGAATATAATCAACAACAACCATATCAAGACCATGCAGTCTTTTAATTCGTCTTGCTCTATTGCTCATAGCAGCAATACTAATTGCGGGAGTTTCGTCTATAAACAGAGGTAGATCTGCTATATTTTTTGAAGTTTCTAAAAATTTATCAAATTGTTCATCAGAAATTCTTCCACGTCTTATATCATTTGAACTAATTCTAGCTTGTTCAGATATAATTCTTGTAGATAATTGTTCAGATGACATCTCAAGTGAAAAGAAAGCAATAGAAGATTTTTTACCACTTTCTTGTAATTTGTGAGCAGCATTAAATGCAATATTAGTTGCAAGTGATGTTTTACCCATAGAAGGTCGACCAGCTATAATTACTAAATCAGACTGATGAAGACCACCAAGTTTATCATCTAAATCTCTAAGACCGGTTGGAACACCCACAATACCTTCTTCGTTTTTATAAGCTGCAGATGCCATTTCTATAGTTTGCTTCATGGCCGCATCAAACTTAACAAGATTAGAATTGAAAGAACCTTTTTCTGCCAGATCAAATAAAGATTTTTCTGTGTTCTCAATAATATTTTGACCAGTAGTGTCTAACTCAGTTAATTTTGCACTATCCATTGTTTGTTCAGAGATTTTAACTAATTCACGTCTTACAAACATATCATAAATAATTTTTGAATATTCTAATGCTTGACGAACTGATGTAGAAAATTTTGTAATCTTAACTAAATATTCTGGAACATTTAAATCATCTTTTTCATCTTCAAAATAATTTTTAAGTGTAATAGGGTTTGCAAGCATCCCTTTATAAATTAAGCTTTCAATTGCTTCAAAGATTTTTTGGTGCATTGGGTCATGAAAATTAATACTTGAAATTATTGTACTAATTTCATCAAAGATATCGTTACTAACCAATATTGATCCAATAACTGCTTGTTCAGCTTCAATATTATTTGGTAATTCTTTAAATTGATCTTTAACAATGCTTAAATTGTTTTCCATAAATATTAATTTATAGAATTATTTTTTAATTAAAATTGCTAATAATTGTTGGGGAAAAGAATGTATAATTATTGGATCGTATCAGCTGATGTAACACTGATTGTAATTTCAGCATCAACTTCTGAGTGCAAAGAAACTTTTACTTTAAATTTACCCAAAGATTTAATTTCTTCAACTGGTTGTATCATTGAAGGTTTGATATCAATTTTATTTTCGTCTTGAATAAGTTTTGAGATTTCAGTTGGTTTAACTGAACCATATAATTCATTATTTTCAGTGCTTAGTTTTTTAACTGAATATTCTTTTCCATTAATTTGTTCTGAAATCTGTGCAGCTTCTTTTTTCTTTTCACTGTCTTTTTTAGATAAATCTGCTTTTATTTTTTCAACTTCTGAAATGTTTTCTTTTGAAGCATATAAAGCTTTTTTGTTCGCAATTAAAAAATTTCTAGCATAGCCTCTTTTAACGTCTATTACTTCGCCAATAGAACCAATTCTCTTTACGTTTTCTAATAAAATAACTTTCATTTCTATATTAATGCTAAGTTTCTAGCTCTTTTAATTGAAAGAGACAATTCTCTTTGTTTCTTCTGTGAAACATTAGTAATTCTTGAAGGTAAAATTTTTCCGTTTTCAGACATATATTTCTTTAAAAGTCTTACATTTTTATAATCAACAGCAGGAGCACCTTTTGCTGATAATGGGCATGTTTTTTTGAATTTATATTTATTTGGTTGAAAGATACTTAATTTTGCAAAGTTGCTTTGCTTACCTTTTTTATTTCCACTTTGTCTTTTAGGCATAGTTAATTTCTGTACCTTTCTTTTTTATCGTCATCTTCTCTTTTAGCAAAGTAATCAGCTTCTAGATCAAATTTTTTAACTCTTACTGTTAAGTATCTTAATAATTTTTTGTCAATTGCTTCATTTTTTTCTAGCTCATCTATTACATTTCCTTTACCTTTAATCTTAAAGTGAATGTAGCTACCCTTTTTATTCTTTTTAATTAAGTACGATAAGTTTAGTAATCCCCAATTTTCAGTTTTGACAATTTCACCTTCATTTTTTTCAACAATTTTAGAATATTTTTCTGTTAATTGCTTAATTTCACTAGGTGAAGTGTCTTGTCTCGCTATAATGGTATGTTCGTATAAATTCATTTAAGTTCTTTAATAAAAAGTGAGGATATACTATTATAAATGTTCAATTACAATAGTTAAAAAGTCAAAATAGATAGTTTTTTTATATGTTTTCAGTAATTTTTCCAGGTCAAGGTTCACAAGTAGTTGGTATGGGAAAAGAATTCTACGACAAGTTTGATATTGTCAAAAAGCTCTTTAAAGAAGCTGATGAAACGCTCAATTTTCCTATATCAAAGCTTATATTGGAAGGCCCTAAAGACGAACTAGACTTAACAGCAAATACACAGCCAGCAATCTTTTTAATAAGCTATTCAATTTTTAATGTAATTAAAAAAGAATTTAACATTGATTTGAGTAAAGCAAAATATTTTGCTGGACATTCTTTAGGTGAATATTCTGCTTTGTCATGTGCAGGATATTTAAGTTTTTCTGATACTTTAAAAATCTTAAGAATAAGAGGAGATGCGATGCAAAACTCAGTTCCTAAAGGGCAGGGTGGTATGGTTGCGGTATTAGGTTCAACGGTTGAAATAATTGAAAAAATATTAAAAGAAAATGAACAATATTTTAATGCTCAAATTGCCAATGATAACTCTGAAGGTCAAATTGTATTAAGTGGTAAAATAGAAGATTTAGATAAATTAATTATAGTTTTAAAAGAAAATAATATTAAGAATATTAAGTTACCCGTAAGTGCACCTTTTCACTGTAGCTTGATGAATAAAACAACAAACATTATGAGGGAAGAGTTAAATAAATTAAACTTTATGAATGGTGGCAATAAACTGATCTCAAATGTAACCGCAAAAGAAATATCAAACACTGATGAGCTTAAGGATTTATTAATTAAACAAATTGAAAATAGAGTTAGATGGAGAGAAAGTGCAATCAATATGATTAATAATGATATAAATCATTTTATTGAAATAGGCCCAGGCAAAGTTTTATCAGGTTTAATTAAAAGAATTAGTAAGGAAGTAAAAATAGACACTATTAATAATCAAGGAGATATCGAAGGTTTAAAAATATGAGTAATTTAAAAGATAAAAATATTATTGTAACTGGCGCATCAGGTGGAATAGGAAACTCTATAGTTAAAAAATTAAATGAGTCAGGAGCAAATATCTTGGCATCAGGGACTAGAATTGAAAAGCTAGAAGAGCTTAAAAAAAACTTTAAAAATATTAAAATATTAAAATTTGATATCTCGCAAAGTCGTAAAATTGAAGAGTTTATTGAAAACGCCACTATTGAATTAGGTGGAAGTTTAGATGGCATAGTTAATAATGCTGGAATAACACAAGATAACCTTGCTATAAGAATGAGTTTGGACGAATGGCAAAAAGTTATTAATATAAACTTAACTTCAACTTTCTTAATGAGCAAATTTGCTATTAAAAAGATGCTTAAAAATAAATCTGGAAAAATTGTAAATATTACCTCAGTAGTAGGTCATACTGGTAATTTAGGGCAAGCAAACTATACAGCATCAAAAGCAGGGATTGTTGCTATGTCAAAAAGTCTTGCAATAGAATACGCTAAGAAAAATATTAATGTAAATTGTATTTCACCAGGATTTATTAAAACAGCAATGACAGATAAAATTAATGATAAATTTAAAGAGGTAATTGTGTCAAAAATACCGTCTGCTCGCCTTGGTGAACCAGATGATATCGCAAATGCTGTGTTATTTTTAAGCTCAGATCAGTCTGATTATATAAACGGTGAAACAATACATGTTAATGGAGGCATGTATATGGCTTGACAAAATAGCTTTTTAAACTATTAAGAATTTATAACAAAAAGGATCAATATGTCAGAAGACGTTTCAAGTAAGGTAAAAAAAATTGTAGCTGATCACTTAGGTATTGATGAAGCGAAAGTAACTGAGGAGTCTAGTTTTATAGACGATCTAGGTGCTGATAGCTTAGATACAGTTGAATTAGTGATGGCTTTTGAAGAAGAATTTGGATCTGAAATTTCAGATAGTGAAGCTGAGAAAATTTTAACTGTGGGTGATGCAGTTAAGTTTATCGAAGGAAAAGCGAACTAATAATTTAAATGCCCTCAGAAAATGATGGGGTAATGATTGTTTTATCCTCTCCGTCTGGAGCGGGTAAAACCACATTAGTTAAAATGTTATCCAAAATGGATAACTACAAAGTATCTATTTCACACACAACTCGTCGACCAAGACCTAACGAAATAAATAATAAAGATTATTATTTTGTTAATGAAAATGAATTTAAAAGACTAATTAATAATCAAGAATTTCTTGAATATGCAAAAGTATTTAGTAATTTTTATGGTACAACTAGAACACCTGTAATTGATAGATTAAATAAAGGAAAAAATGTTTTATTTGATATTGATTGGCAAGGTGCAGATCAGATTAAAAATAAAAAATTAGATTTTAAGCTAATAACTTTTTTTATTTTACCTCCAAGTAAAGAAGTCTTGTTTGAAAGACTTTCAAATAGAGACATGAAAGATAAATTAATTGTTGAAGAAAGAATGAAGCAATTTGAAAGAGATGTATTACATTGGATAAACTATGATTATGTAGTTATCAATGACAATTTAGAAAGTTGCTATTCAAAAATTACTAATTTAATTAATGCTGAAATTTCTAATGGTTCTAAAGATTATGATTTAGAATATATTAGAAAACATATTGATAAATTAACTTCTTAAAATCTCATATTCATCGGCAAGTTTGTAGTAAGTTTCAAATGTTAAATTTTGTGGTCTTAAGTTTAAATCTAATTTAAGTTTTTCTAAAACTTTTTTGTTACCATTAAATAATTGATTGAAAGGTTTTTTTAACATTTTTCTTCTATGATTAAAAAAAATTCTAGTAATTTTTTCTAAATTTTTTGGGTCTTTAATTTTATAATAATCTTGTTTAGGAGAAAAAATTAATAAAGTGCTTTCTATTTTTGGTTTTGGAGAAAAAGATACAGGTTTAATGTCGCAAATTTTTCTTATATTTAATTTCCAATTACTCAATATAGATAATCTTCCATATGATGAAGTATTGAATTTTGCAATTATTCGGTCTGCAACTTCCTTTTGAAACATTAAAACAAGATGATCAAACCAAAAATTATCTTTTAGATTTATTATCCATTTACCCAATATTTGAGTTGATATGTTATAAGGAAGATTGCCAAAAACAGTAACATTTTCATTAAATAATAAATTTTCATTAATATTCAAAATATCATCATTTATTATTGTTACTTGATCGTTAAAGGTATCTTTAAGAATTTTGCATAAGTCACGATCTTTCTCCACAACAAAAACTTTTTTAGGATCATTCTTTAAGATAAAAGATGTGAGATTTCCTGTTCCAGGTCCAACTTCTAATATGGTTTTATTTTTTATTTCTGTTGTATTGACTATTTTTTCTAAGACAGTTCTGTCTGTAAGAAAATTTTGACCTAAACTTTTCTTGGCTTTAATCAATTTTTATCCAAGAATGAAATTGCTTTTATTAAACTCAATGGATTTGATAAGTTTTTACCTAACATTTCCGCATTAGGACCATGATCTGGAGAAATTCTCGTAAAAGGTAATCCCAGAGTAATATTTATTGCATCATATTCATATAGCGTTTTAAGAGGTGTTAAAACTTGGTCATGATACATACCAACAATAACATTAAATTTTTTTCTATTATTCTTTAAAAAAATTGTATCAGCAGAATAAGGTCCTGAAATTTTATAACCTATATTATTAAGATGTTTAATTGCTGGTTTCAAAATTTTTTCATCTTCATTAAAATTATCTATTGTTTCGCAATGAGGATTAATTCCAAGAACAGCTATTTTAGGTTTAAAGCCTAAATTTGTTAAATAAAAATTGTTTAATAATGAAATTTTTTCATAAATAATTTTTTTTGTAATCATTTTTGTAACCATTTTTATTGGAAGATGCGTAGTAATAGGACAAACAGATAGATCTTTATTGTAGATCAGCATTGCAACTTTTTTTGAACTGCATTTTTTTGCAAGATATTCAGTAATACCTAAATATTTTTTATCTAAAAAATATTTTTTTGATACAGGGCCGTTAATTAATTTATCTGTTATACCCTGGTTAAGGATTGTTAAAGCTGTATTGAACGAATTTTTGATAAAAGATTTTGATTTATTAGATATTTTTATAAATGCTTTCTTTTGATTAAGTTTAATATTAATTAAATTTATACTGTTATTATCTAATTTATAATTATTTAAATTTTTTATATCAATCAATTTTATATCTTTTTGAAATTTTAATTTTTTCATTTGAAGCCTCAATAGTTCTAATGATGAAATCAAAATTAATGGACTTTTAAATTTTTTATATTTTAAAGTTTTGAAAAAAATTTCTAAAAAAACACTATTTGGTTCACCATTAACAATTATTATTGGTTTATTTTTCATTTATCAAAATATCCTTCTTAATTTTTTTAAAATATATATTTGAATATTGATTAAGTTGTTGATTTTGTAATGATCTAATTCTTAAAACTAATTCTTTTTCTATATCAATTTTTTTCTCAACATTTTTTTTATCTTTCAGTTGTAATATTAAAAAACCACCAGGAATTAATATAGGTTTAGTATGTTGTCCAATTTCAAGAGTATTAACATTTTTTAAAATTTTATTATTAATATTATTTTCATTAACCCAACCTAAATTACCCCCTGTCTTAGATGATTCTGAAATACTATAGATTGCAGCAGCATTCTCAAAACCCTCTTTAAGTATACTTTTTTCAATACTGTTAAATACCTCATTATTTTGATTATCTTTATCTATGCTAAACACTATTTCATAAAGAAGAAATGAAATTGATTTTTCTCTATTTGCATCAATATTTTTTCTTATTGATTCTTTATCAATTTTTAATTTTGAAAAAAATTTTTTATAAATTAATTGATTCCAACGAGTTTCTATTTGAAGTTTTTTTTCAATAATTTCTATATCTATTCCAAAATTTTTCACATATTTTTTAAATTCACTTTTGTTTTCAAGGTCTATTTTTGTGTAAATTGATTGAATTATTTGTTCTAAATACTTTGGATCAATTTTATTTTTTTTATATTTTGACAATTCTATTTCTTTAATTTTTTCACGAATTAATGATGATCTTGCAATATCTAAAATTTTTTTCTTATCTAAGTTCTGAATATTTGGATTGAGTGCCTTAAGATAGTTAGCTTCTTGATAAACATCTATTGTTGTGATTATTTGATTATTAATTTTTAACATTATTTTATTTTCAATCGATAAAGCAAATGACTGCAAAAAAAGAGTAAAAATAAAAGTTAATTTTATAACTTTTCCTAAAAAAATATTCATTAATTAATTATTAATCTTTTGATCTATAGAGGTTATGGGAAAGAAGCTTATAGTAAACATTAGATTTTCGGTTGGTTTCAAATCACTATCATTATAATAAGTTTTATTAAACGTTACACCTGCTGTTAAACAATCATTTTTATATTCATAAACTAAATCATAATATTCTGTAAGATTAATTTCCCTGTTTCTTCTTGTTTTAAAAGATAGCATATTAGATTTATCAAAATTATATTTAGTTTCATTTTCAAAAATATTAGTATTTCCAATAATTGAATTTTCCTCGATAAAATTAAAAGTGGTTACAAAATTATTTAGAGATAAGTTAAGACCTATTGAACTATAATCAAAATTTTCAATTTTATTATCAATAGCAAAGTCATAGTCTAAATTCATAAATTCAGATACAGAATAATTTATTGATCCAAATAAATTTGAATTTTTATTATTTAAAGTTGTTTGTGATGGAATATTATTTTCTTTGTCATCTCTAAAAACTGATGCTAAATTAAATTCTAGATAATTATCTCTATTTTTCTTATTTTCTTTTTTATAATCAATTCCAATTGTTACTGAATTTCCAGACTCAAAACTATCATCAATACCAAGTCTATTTATATTAAAAATATTATCCATATTTATTTTTCTTTCAGTTATCGAATGATTTTTCATGTCACCTGGATTAAATCTAAATGACAATCTTGGTATTAATGACTGACTTTGTAAATCTGTTAACTTTATTAAAGGTAACTCTGAATTAATTTCTATTAATGACTGTAACTCTATTTGTGGACTTGACTTATATGTGTCAACATTTTTACCTAGGCTGTTCAAATTTTTTAGATAAAAATTTAGATTATTTTTTAAGCCAAATTTTTCAAAAATTTTTTCATTCATTTTAAAATTAATATCGTTAATAATTCTAGATTTGACGTTATTAGTATTGTCTATAGTGTTGTTACCTTTAGAATTTAAATTAATTGAAGTTTGATCAAGTAAAAACAAACTTTTTGAAAAATTATAATAAGGTAGCACAAATTGATAAGGATCATTTTGCTCTTGAGTTAAGTTTTCAAAAATATTTGCTCCACCAGAGAGTAAAAAGTTATCATGTTCTAAAAAGAAATCAAAACCAGACTTTAAGTTATCAGGATCATTAGGTTTTATAGAATTGGTTGGAAAGTTATCACTAAATATTTTTAGATATTTATCATTGGACACTCTTTCAAGAAAAATATTTAAATCACTTTTAATGAAATTATCAAATTTTAAGTTTTTTTCTATTTTTGCAAACAAATGACTAATATTTTTTTTTTTACCGTCTGATGATTCAAAATCATTGGTTATACCAAAGTCAGCAATTAAATAAGAATTTTCATTTTTTTGTCTAAATTCATTCTGAAACATTTTAGTATTCTTAGAAAAAAAGATTGGATTTATTGTTAAATCTTTATCCTCTGAAATAGCATAAAAGTAAGGAATGCTGAGAGATGAACCTAAAATATTGGAATTATTAAGCTTTGGCTGTAAAAA
>Ga0233434_1000967_pt1 | contig 30163 bp, 26 predicted proteins | sample SI_122_August201_4_FD_182738 | JGI IMG/M metagenome (GOLD analysis project Ga0233434, IMG submission 182738) | Seawater microbial communities from Saanich Inlet, British Columbia, Canada - SI_122_August2016_120_MG | ecosystem: Environmental > Aquatic > Marine > Inlet | place: Canada: British...
GAGAAGGACCTCAACGCGCGGTTCAGTGACGGACGCTGCCTCGATCGCATCGCGAGCGTTGAGGCAAAGATTCACTACGACTTGCTGCAGTTGACCCGCATGACCATAGACAGTTGGCAACATCCCATGCAAGGTCAACTCGAGCCTCTGGCCGTCATCTGTGCCCTCACAGAATGCGATCGCCTGGCGCACAAGCTGTTGAACGTCCGTCGGCTCTTTCTTTGACACACCACGACGACTATACAGCATGAGTTCCTCGATGATCTCTGCTGCCCGTTTGCCTGCATCAACGGCGGCGTCAACGAATTCAGAGGTTGGTAATTCTCGCTGGACGATACTCAAGTTTCCAAGAATGACCATCAGCATGTTGTTGAAATTGTGCGAAACACCGGTCACAAGCTGACCGAGAGCCTCCATCTTCTGAGATTCGCGTAGCTGCTCTTCGAGTTGATCGTGCCGCATCATGTCGACGAAGCGATGGAACCCCTCCGACAATACAAGCGCGAGTCGCTCCAGCGTCTCAATGTCCGCATCTTCAAAAGCTTCGGGCTGTCTGCGATTGATCGCCAGCGTTCCATGAGAGAAGGCGACATCGATCAAGGATATTCCCGCGACGAGTTTAGCGTCTTCACTCGTGCAGGAGTCGTAGCGAGACGTGCCTGATTCGAAGACTTGTGCCACCCACGGATGGACATCCATGTTGGTGGACCGCTTTGTCCAAGCCATGGTACGCAGACCGTCCAGTTGCTCGATCATGTGCTGGCGTTGATGGAACTTGCTGCAACTGATGAAATCGCTGAGATCCTCGTTGACGATCTGGATCGAACAGGCATCGTGCTCGACACCGAGTTGCCCGATCTGGTCACTGAGTTCGCTCACAACATCGATCAAGTCTCGATTCTTCTGCATGCGCGCAATACGTAGCCGAATCGCCGCTTCTGCCTCGCGAATCCGTGTTTCCCGCGCCAGTGCTGCTTCGGCCTGCTTCCGATCGGTGATGTCTTGAATGACTACCTGAACCGCGTTGACGCGCCCATCGTCACCCATGACCGGATAACAAGCGGAGGCTGTCCATCGTGACTCACCGTTGCGGTGCATGAGACGGAACTCGTTGTGCTGCGAAGCACGCCCGAGGAGGGCATTGCGAAAAGCCCGCATGCCCACACTATGATCCTCGGGGTGGGTCAGGGTAAATCCAATACGGGGATTCTTGACGAAATCCTCCGGCGTATAGCCAGTCATCTCCTGAATCTTCGAATTGACGAACAAGTAATTGCCCTGACAGTCCATCAGGAAAACGCCGAGATTGGGGTTCTCGACGAGGGTGCGATATCGTGCCTCAGATGTACCAAGGCGTCGCGCCACATCAGCCGAATTGTCTCGGCGGCGTTTCAAGAAATCGTGCCTTTGGGGCGCAATTCAAGCAGAACGGGACGATGATCGGATGCGAGGCGTTCATCGACTACACGCGACTCGACGATCTCGTAGGAATCGGCGGGCCGATATAGAATGAAGTCAATCTCCTTTGACGGCTCATCTGCAGGGAATGTCAGAGTGGGTGACGCCTTTGGCGCAATCTGCCAGTGGCAGGACAGGGCTTCCATGACGACCGAATTCGGCTCTGAGTTGAAATCACCGGCGACAATAACGGGTCCTTCTTCGTCGGCAAAGGTCTCGATCAAGCGTTGCGCCTGTGCCAGTCGTTCTTGTTCGGTCCGGTACAGATGCACACCGACAAAGACAGCACTCGCGGTACGAACCCACAGTGAGAAGCGCGGCTCCTCTCCTGCAGGTAACTGAAGTGCGGCGAACTCCAATGCGGGTTCACGTGTCAGGATTCCCATCCCGTATTCACCACCGTCATGGTCCATGAACTTGCCGAAATACGGCGTCATACCTGTCAGCTGAGCGAACTCGGCCATCTGATCTACGCCACCGCTGCGCCGCACGCCGTTGTCGACTTCCTGCAACAGCACGACATCTGCCTGCAGGGGATTTATGACCGCCGCAAGACGCGGTAGATCGACGGCAAGATCCATTCCTGCGCCATGGCGAATGTTGTAAGCGAGAATGCGCATCGGCATCTGCCCTTAGTCGGAGTCGTCGGTTAGTGTATGCTGGGCCAGGTCTTCCAGCACTTTGAGAATGGCAATGTGATCCTCTCCACCTTCTCCACGAGCAACGCATGAATTGTAGAGTTGCCAGGCAGTCGTCGCATTGGGCAGCACGAGTCCCAATTCTCGTGCCGCCTCAACGGCGAGGCCGAGGTCCTTGCGCTGTAGCTCTACGCGGAAACTGGCATCAAAATCACGATCGAGCATCCGTTGGCCGTGGTTCTCAAGGATAAGCGACCCGGCTGCACCACCCATGAGTGCCTCTCGTACCTTGAGCGGATTGGCCCCGGCCTTCGAGGCGAACAACAGGGCCTCGGCTACTGCCTGAACTGTGGAGCCGACGATGATCTGGTTGGCCACTTTGCACACCTGCCCATCGCCATTGCGAGTACCAATGAGGGTCACCGTTGACCCCATCGTCGACAATAGGGGAAGTAGGCGCTCAAAGCTCACCTGTGGACCCCCGACCATGATGGTCAGCTCACCCGTGACAGCACGAGGCGCACCACCCGAAACGGGGGCATCGAGATAGTCGCAGCCCAAGGAATTGATGCGTCGGGCAAAGTCGACCGTCGCCGTAGGTGAAATGGAGCTCATGTCGACGACGCTTTTGCCCTGATTCAGCCCGCCGGCAACACCATCTGCGGCGAAGAGAACCGTCTCGACGTCAGGCGTATCGGGCACCATCAGGATGACGACGTCCGATTGCTCCGCAACCTCTTTGTTCGAGGCACAGACGGTGGCACCTGCCTCAATGAGCTGTGATGGCAGAGGTGGCTCGAAGTCGACGATGACCAAGGGGTATCCCGCTGCCTGGACGCGGGTCGCCATGGGTTCGCCCATGATACCCAGACCGATGAAGCCCACCGTTGGCAGAGCCGTTGTCATGCAATCATCCCGGCGTTGTGATATCTGACCTGGCATTGTGATATCCAATAGGACAGAAGGTATCTTATCCGGGTGACTTGCTCCAAGATGGCAAAATCCCTGGGTACCCAGCCCGCCTTGAGCATGGCGCTCTGCCAATGGGAGGGCGACATTGGCGCTGGCAACATTTTTTGCACACTCAAGATTCCACACCAGGGATTCAAATGACCTACCAGGGCAACGATGGCAACTGAGCGCACATTGCTGTTCATCATTGCAGACCGTCTGAGTCTGCTTGTGAGCAAGGGCGAGATGATTCCCCGCTATTACAATCCGGGGAATGTCTTCACCCAGGTGCATCTGCTGACAACGAGCAATGACCTGGTCGATCCGGCCCTGGTGCAGATCATGGCGGGCAACGCGATGGTGCATGTGCATCGGCTTTGGTCCGGGGATGATCGTCTGAACATGGCGCTGACGCCCCTGACGAAGGGTAGACTCGCACGACGAGCGATCGATCTGGCGAGAAGAATTCAGCCAGATGTGGTGCGCACGGGGGATCGCTTGACCGGTTTCCTTGGCCATGCAGTCAAGAAGTCACTCCGCATCCCTCACATCGTCTCCCTGCACACACAGCGCGATGACGGGCGCAGACATATCCCGTGGGGGGCGGTGCGGGCGATGCTGGAGATCGAGAAAGGCTACGCAAGGCTGGCCATTACGCATGCGGACGCAGTCATCATCGTCTACGACTCGATTCGCCCATATGCCGAGAGCAACGGCGCACGCAGGATCGAGAAGATTCACAACGTCATCGCCCCGGAGCAGAATGAGCCCAAGACTGATTACCAGCTGCACGCACCGCCACGAATCATCAGCGTCGGCCGGCAGCTGGAGCGCAAGTATCCGACTCACATCATCGACGCCGTGAAGTCAACCAATGCAGAGCTGCTGATGATCGGTGATGGCACGCATCACGATGCGCTGCAAAGAAGGGTCGCCTCTCAGGATCTGGGTGCCAGAGTGCGTCTGCAAAAGTCGATGCCGAATGCAGAGGTCTGCCAGATGTTGCGTGACCACGACCTTTTCGCCGTGCACACCGACTATCCGGAGTTTCCCAAGACCGTGATGGAAGCCATGTGGCTGGGGCTGCCCATCGTGATCAACGATGATCAGGCGATGCCTGTGCCAGAACTCGAGGGAGATTGGGTACTACGGGTGCCGAATACGCACCAAGGGTACGCCGAAGGATTTCAACAACTCTTCGAGGACGACGTTTTACGAGAAAATCTCGGAAAACGAGCACGAGACTACGCCCAGAGTCACTTTGACCCTCAGTCCACCGAGCGACAGCAGGCACAACTGTATGAGGAACTGATGAAGGATTCAGGGTCGGTGGAAGCTCTTGTAGGAGGGGCGAGATGAGTCAGCTGCGACTACGGCGCGTGTTGCGCTATGTCGGCGTCGTCGTGTTGCTGATCGTCGTCTTGGTGGTCGTTGGCTATCTCAGTGGTCTGGGTGCGATGGGGGCTGGTGCAGTCGGCGAACGACTGGCACGTATGCAGGTGTCGTCCCAATGGACAGGCGAGCATTTCGCCAACTCTCTGCCAAGCGAAGAGCCCGCACTATGGCCGGCAACGGTTGCCTGGTTTACGGGAAGCAGCCCCTACTCCATACCGGCCAGTCCGCCACCCATTCTGCGGCGCAGTGCCAGTGATTTTGAGTCCTCACCGGCGAGTGGTTTGCGCATCACCTGGTTGGGACACTCGACCTTGCTCGTTGAGATCGACAGCTATCGAATTCTCATTGATCCCGTCTGGGGAGAGCGCACTTCACCTTTCACCTGGATGGGCCCAGAGAGATTCCACGAACCACCGCTGCCCTGGAATGAGTTGCCACCTCTCGATGCTGTCCTCATCTCCCACGACCACTACGATCACCTGGACATGCCGACGATCCGGCGACTCATCGACACCGATGTGCCGATCCTTGTTCCTCTCGGGGTGGGGGCGCATCTCGAACACTGGCAGATACCCGCTGAGCGCATCATCGAGCACGATTGGTGGGACGAGTATCAGCTAGGAGACTTGCGTCTGGTGACGACACCGGCGCGGCATTTCTCCGGTCGTTCGATGCTGATGACGGATCGCATGCAGACTCTTTGGGCCGGGTGGGCCCTGATTGGGCCAGCCCATCGCATCTACTACAGTGGTGATACGGCGATGTTCCCGGGATTTCACGAGATCGGCCGCAGGCTCGGTCCTTTCGACGCCACCATGATCGAGTCGGGTGCCTACAACCAACTTTGGCGCGACGTGCATGTTGGGCCAGAGCAGGCGGTGCAGGCGCATGTGATGGTCGGCGGCAAGGTGATGATTCCCGTCCACTGGGGCACCTTCGATCTCGCCTTGCATAGCTGGACGGAACCTGTCGAGCGGGTAATGATTGCGGCACAGCGCTTCGGTGTGACTGTGGCGACACCACAGCCGGGGCAGAGCGTCGAGCCGGCGACGGTGCCGCCACCAACACGCTGGTGGCCAACGACGGAGTGGGAAACAGCTGAGGAAGCACCCGTCGTGTCGTCGAGTCTGAATCAAGCCCTGTTGCCGCAACCCGGTTCCTGACCTTCGCCGTTTCCTCTGTCATTCTCTACAACGACTCTCTCCAAACCGTGGAGTGCTTCTCATGGCTGAGCCTCTAACCTGGCCCGCCGCTACACCCGAGTCGGTTGGCCTGTCGACGGCTAGACTCGAGGCGATGTGGGATGTGTTGTGTCAGCGAGGCACGAAGACACTCGTCGTGGCCCGGCGGGGAGAGCTAGTCTTCGAAGGTTATGCTGACGGGTTCGATGCGGCCCGGCCGCACCACACGGCGTCGCTTGCCAAGACGCTGGTCGGTGGAATGTCGCTGGCCTTGGCCATCGATGATGGTCTGCTCGAAGCGGATGATCTGGTGTCGAAATTCGTCCCCTCCTGGGCGCAGGATTCGCTCAAGGCGACGGTGACCATCAGGCATCTGGCGACCCACACTTCGGGTGTCGAAGACGCCGAACCATCGGATGCAGATCGTGCTCAAGCGGAACGAGAGGGCGCCGCCCTTATCGATGACCACATGGAATTGCCCGGCTGGAAAGGGGCCTTCTGGCGTGGCACCAACACGGCCCATTCTCGCGACGAGGATATCAGTCCCTTTCTCGCCGCACGCGATCAGGCCCCCATCATGTTCTCTCCGGGGAGCCAGTATGCCTATTCGAATCCTGGCATGGCGATGTTGTCGTGGTGTGTCACGGTGGCTCTGCAACGGGCGGGTTTGCCAGACATTCGCACCTATCTGGCTGATCGACTGTTCGAACCGCTGGGCCTACGCCAGGATGTCGACTGCAGCATCGGCTACAGCCGCATCTACGAGGTCGAAGGGCTGCCGCTGGTCGCCAACTGGGGTGGCGGTTCTTTCACAGCGCGGGCAGCGGCACGGGTTGGCCAACTGCTGGTCCAGGATGGCGTGTGGGAAGACCGGCAGCTGATCAGCCCTGCTGTGCTGCGGCAATCGCTCGAATTCGCCGGCATGCCCATACCCGAACAGGAGCGCAAAGAAGATCCATCTGCACCCGGATCCGGTCTTGGATTCTGGACCAATGCCGACGGGGCTTGGGCCGGCGTCCCGCGTGACGCCGTCGCCGGAGCAGGCGCGGGCAACCAGGTCCTGTTCGCTATCCCGAGTCTCGAACTGGTCGTCGTACGCAATGGCTCAGTCCTCGAAGCCGATGCAGATCGCATGTTCTGGGGAGGTCTGGTGGAGCATCTGTTTACCCCCGTCGTCGCCGCCTGCCGACTGCGATCACAGCAGCCAGCGAGCGAGCGGATCACCGGCGTTACATGGGATCCGCCTGGGCAGACTCGTCGGCTGGCCATGGGAGGACGTCGCAAGGATGGCTCCGATAACTGGCCTCTGGCGTGGGCTGACGATGGCCATCTCTATACGGCCTATGGGGATGGCTATGGCTTTGAGCCCCAACTCGATCACAAACTGAGTATGGGTTTCGGCGTCGTCACCGGGGGGGCCTCTGACTTTGTTGCCCGCAATGTCCGCTCCGACGGTGAGCGCCTCGGCTCGGGCCGACAGGGGGAGAAGTCCAGTGGTCTGCTCTGCATCGATGGGGTGATCTACATCTTCGTACGCAATGCCGACCATGATGGCCATACGAGTCGTCTCGGATGGTCCACCGATCACATGAAGAGTTGGTCGTGGGCGGACTGGTCCTTCGCTGAGCTTGGACACGTGTCCTTCATCGACTTCGGCAGAGACTACGCCGATGCGCGTGACGATTTCGTCTACGTCACGTCCCATGACGATCCGAGCGCCTATGTGCAGGCCGACCACTATGTGTTGGGCCGCGTGCCGAAGGAGAAACTCGCCGATCCGGGGGCATACGAATTTTTCGTGGAAGTGAATGACCGGGGCGAGCCGGTGTGGTCGCCATCGATCGAGGATCGCGGCCCCGTGTTTTCACACGAGGGTCAGTGTCGCCGCTCTTCCATCAGCTACCACCCGCAACTCGGTCGCTATATGCTGTGGCAGCAGTTGACGGGTGAAGACGACACGGATACGCGCTTCGAGGGTGGTTTCGGACTCTACGATGCGCCTGAGCCCTGGGGGCCATGGACGACGGTGTTCTTCACCGATCAGTGGGACATTGGGCCGGGTGACCTGGGGCACCTGCCGCCGAAGTGGTCCAGCGAGGATGGACGCGAGGTGTGGATGGTGTTTTCTGGCAGTGACAACTTCTGCGTGCGGCGAGCTGTTCTTGAGTTGAGCGGAGACGGGTGAGTCTCTGCTCGGTCTAGGCTACACGCTGGTTGGGATTCGAAGCACCCGTCAGATGGCGGCGCAGATGCGCCAGATCCTGCACCAGGATGGCCCCCGCCTCTTGCAGCGCGTTACCGTACGCCGCTGCGACGCGCCCCCCAACCAGCATATCCACCCCCACGCCGACACCCTGCCTGATGAGCTCAAGCTCACCTGGTATCAGCGGGTCATTCTCTGGATACACCACGCTGAGGCCAATGGCACGAGCACTGTGCCTCAGGGCGGCGGCACAGATCTCCTCCGCCGGTAGCTGAGGCCCGAGGTAGACGACCTTCCAGCCACAAGCTGACGCTGACGCTGCTGCCAGCAACGCGCCGATCTCGTGACTCTGACCGGTGGGTGTCGTGACGATGATTGTCGGTGCACCCGCATTGGGGCGATCCGATGCGAGCAAACGGCCAACAAAACTGCGGATCGTGGCACTGGTCAGGTGTTCCTCTGCGATCCTCAGTGATCCCTGGTGCCACGCTTCTCCGACCTGGCAGATCAGCGGTACGACCACCTCTTCCAACAGTCGGATGCGGCTGAGTCGAATACCTGCGTGAGCCAGCTCTTTCTCAAGCGATTCGCCATCTAACTGATGCACAGCGCCCAGGGCTCTGGCCACAATGGCTGCAGGTTCGTCGTCATCGGACTGCGGCTGAGGTGTGCTCAGTTCGCCAGGTGCATCCTGGTGCACCAGGTCCTGCAACTGCCCCGTCTCGAGTTGAGCGATCTGGCCAATGCTGTGGCCGGCATGGGTGGCCGCGCTCAGTAGCCTGAGTCGTTCGATATCAGCTTCACTGTAAAGCCGTCGATTGGTCTCAGTTCGTTGGGGTTGTACGGCACTATACCTGCGCTCCCACACGCGAATGACGTGTGGTGACAGACCTGTGCGACGCGCTACGACTCGTATGGCAAATCCGGTCAATTCAGTCTTCAGATCCGTTGTTGGTGATCGGGAAACCGGTCTCGCGCTCAATCTACCGAGCGCGGATCTGCTGTCAACGTTAAGTAGACAACTATTAAACAAGGCCTCAAAGAGAAGAGGATGGGCGAAGACGAAATCCAATGTTGTCTACATGTTTTCTCTAAAGATAAACAAAAGATTGACAAAACATAGACAAAAGATACATTACATCCTGTTCGTCGTTTCGATTCATGGCGCAGTCATCTCATTCAGTGGGAGCCCATTCCATGAGCAGCCGTTCCACCACCTCCAGCGAAGAGCAGCTTCTCGACCTCTACTGGCGAGAAATTCGAGACCATGCTCCCCTGAGCCGTCAACAAGAGCTCGAACTGTTTACCCGCCTGCGCAACGGTGACGATTCCGCGCGGCGCCCACTGGTCGAGGCGAATCTCCGCTTCGTGATGCGGGTCGCCAACGATTATGTGCGAGCCGAAGGCCCGTCGATTCTCGAACTGGTAGCTGAGGGGAATGTGGGCCTGATGAAGGCCATCGATCACTTCGACGAGAACAAAGGTTTCAAGTTCATCACCTATGCGGTCTGGTGGATTCGTCAAGCCATCCACAAGTGTCTCGCCGAAGATCGTCGTTCCATCCGCACACCGATGAATCGTCTGGAGGATCTCAGGACGCTGGAAAAAGGCGCCGACGCTCTGAGCCAGAAGGCAGGGAGGAATGTCAGCTACCAAGATGCGGCAGAACAAAGTGGCATGAGTGCTCCTCGAACGGGTAATGCTCTGTCCGCCGCCCACCGCGACCTGTCCCTCGACGCGCCCATCAATCCGGATGGTGCGACCCTGTTGGACGTCATCCACATGAAGGAAGCCACTGCTGATGCGGTAGAGGATTTCGAAGGACAGCAGCGTGACGAGGCGATCTACCGCAGCCTGGCGAGGCTCGATCGCCGGGAGGAGCAGATCCTGCGATCCTACTACGGTCTGAACGCCGAAGAGCCCAAAACCCTTGAGGAGATCGGCCACGAGCTGGGTCTTACTCGCGAACGCATTCGACAATTGCGAAATCGAGCCCTGTCTCGACTCGAGCAAGTCCACGGCAAGTCCTTGCTCGATTGGTCGGCGAACTGAGACCGACCATGATTCACACCGCTCGCAAGCGAATTGCCATTGTCGGAACCGGCATCGCCGGGCTCACCGCCGCCTACCTGCTTCGACGCCAGCATGATGTGACCGTCTTCGAGGCAGCTGGCTACGTCGGTGGCCACACGAACACCGTCGCGGTGGATGTTGAGAGTGGGCGTTGGGACGTCGATACGGGATTCATTGTGCACAACCCCAAGGCGTATCCAAACTTCGTCTCCCTTCTGCAGCAATTAGGTGTCGCCAGCGCGCCCACGGAAATGAGTTTCAGTGTGAAGTCGCTGCAAAGCGGCCTTGAGTACGGAGCGTCAGGGATGCGTCGTCTCTTTGCTCAGAAGCGAAATGCTCTGCGACCCTCCTTCTATCGAATGCTGCTAGACGTGCTTCGATTCTACCGCGAAGCTCCCGAACTGTTGGAGTCGGGGGGTGATGACAGCACAACACTCGGAGAGTATCTGGATCGCAAGAAGTTCTCCCGGCCCTTCATCGAGGATCACCTCATCCCCTACGGAGCGGCCATCTGGTCTGCCTCCGCCGATGACATGTATGCATTTCCAGCGAGGTTCTTCGCGCACTTCTTCCACAATCACGGATTTCTTTCGACGGAGAAACCTGCGTGGCGTGTGATCGAAAATGGTTCGCGCACGTATGTGGAACGACTGATCGAACCTTTCCGAAATGACATTAGGCTGCGGACGCCGGTTACATCTATTCGTCGCGATGAAGCGGGTGTTCAGATTGTGACGGCCAATGATACCTATCCCGAGCGCTTTGACGATGTGGTCCTGGCCCTGCACTCCGATCAGGCTCTTCGGCTTCTGAGCGATCCGACGCCAACGGAAAAAGATGTGCTGGGCAAACTTGGGTATCAGAAGAACGACGTGCTGCTGCATACGGACGAGAAAGTCCTGCCCCGACGACGCAGGGCCTGGGCGAGTTGGAACTACCACGTCCCCGCCAAGAAGCAGGATCGAGTCTCCGTCACCTACAACATGAACCTGCTGCAGAGTCTGAAGGCACCCGAGACGTTCTGCGTCACCCTCAACGGTGTCGAAGCCGTCGACGAGGGACGCGTACTGAAGGAGATCGTCTACCATCACCCACGTTACACACTCGACTCCATCAGTGCCCAGCGGCGGCGTCATGAGATCTGCGGTGTTCGTCACACACACTACTGCGGTGCCTACTGGGGATACGGCTTCCACGAAGATGGTGTCGTCAGCGCCCTGGAAGTCACCCGGCGCTTCGGTGAGCCGACGATCTGATGACAGCACGTCTCCACAGCAGCCTGTTTGAGGGTTGGGTTCGCCATCGGCGATACACACCGGTCCTTCACCGCTTCCGTTACCGGTTGTTCATGGCCTATCTCGATCTGGACGAGATCGATGAACTCGCTGACCGCTGTTGGCTCTTCTCTGCCAAGCGGGGTGTTCTGGCAGTGTTTCGACGCCGTGATCACCTGGGTCCTGAGACACAGCCCCTTCGCGAGGCTGTGGCAGACCTTGTAGAGGAGCAATCAGGACATCGCCCGTCAGGCCCCATTCGCCTCCTGACCCAGTTGGCTTGCTTTGGCCACCGATTCAACCCTGTGAGCTTCTACTACTGCTTCGATTCTACAGGAAGCCGTGTTGAGCACGTCGTCGCAGAGATCAACAACACGCCGTGGGGAGAGCAATTCTGCTACGTGCTGGATGTCCCCCAGGACAAGAGACTGCAGGAAATGCGTTTTGGCTTTGCCAAACGCTTCCATGTATCCCCGTTCCTGCCCATGGAACACTCCTATCGATGGCGTTTCACACCACCCGAGGAGCGCCTCGCCGTTCACATGACCAACATCGACGCCGATGGGCAGGAGGCATTTGACGCTTCCATGTCATTGACGCGGAGACCTTTGACCTCACCGCAGCTGGGCCTGGCTCTGTTGCGCTTTCCACTGATGACCGTGCAAGTGATGGCCGCCATCTATTGGCAGGCCTTTCGACTCTGGAGCAAGAGATGTCCAACCTTCCCGCACCCTGGACCTCGGAAACATTCTCGTACTCGACAGATGACCGCAGTCTAACGAGATCGAATCCCGCCCACGCCGTTGCTCGGCGTCTTGTGTTGCGTTCGTTGGAAGCCCTCGATCACGGGCTCATCCACATTGTCGAAGGTGGAGAACGTCGCTGTTTTGGTCGGCCGGCAGATGGGTTGACGACGACGATCCACATTCACCATCCCTTGGTCTATCGACGGATCCTGATCGGTGGCAATCTGGGTGCATCGGAAGGGCTCATGGCGGGCGAATGGACCTGTGATGATCTCGTCGCCCTGTGCCGAATCCTCATTCGCCACGGCCAGTCTCACGGGACCGAGAATCCATGGATGACCCGACTCCTTCGACCGGCGGCACATCTCTATCACGCATTTCGACGCAACACGCGGCACGGAAGCCGCCGCAACATTGCCGCCCACTATGATCTTGGCAACGAGTTCTACAGGCTTTTCCTCGATGAGAGCATGATGTATTCGTCGGCCATCTTCCCAGACCCCGAGAGCACGCTGGAAGAGGCGTCGATCTTCAAGCTCGACCGCATCTGCCAGAAGCTGGACCTGTCTGCCGACGATCACGTGCTGGAGATCGGTACCGGTTGGGGTGGATTCGCCCTGCATGCTGTAGCCATATATGGCTGCCGCGTGACGACGACGACGATATCTCAGGAACAGTATGACCTCGCCACCGAACGTGTTGCGGAGGCGGGGCTCTCTGATCGAGTCACGGTCCTGCTGCAGGACTACCGCGACCTGACAGGTGAATACGACAAGATCGTTTCTATCGAGATGATCGAAGCCGTGGGTGCCCAATACGTCCCGACATTCTTCCAGCGTTGTGCCGCCTTGCTCAAGCCCCACGGGCGGATGTTGCTGCAGGGCATCACCATCGCCGAGTGGGCCTTTGCACGTCACCTGCGATCCGTCGACTTCATCAAGAGATACATCTTTCCCGGCAGCACGCTGATCTCCATCGGTTCCGTCGCGGCGGCAGTGCAGACGACGGATCTGCGCTTTGCCCACGTCGAAGACATTGGTCTGCACTACGCACGAACACTGCGCGAGTGGCGGCGGAGATTCCTCAGTCGACTGAGCGATGTGGCTGATCTCGGCTTTGACGATCGTTTCGTGCGCATGTGGGACTTCTATCTGGCCTACTGTGAGGCCGGCTTCAGCGAGCGCTACACGTCCAACGTTCAACTCGTGTTGGCGAGAGGAACTGCGCACGAACCGGATCCGTTGTGGGACGTACAACCGACGTCATGATCATTCTCATCCTGCCATTCGCTACGACTTGGCTGATACAGGGGCTTCAATGAAAAGAACACTCGATGCAGTGGAACGTGGCTGGGTTCCGGATGTCGCTGTGCGAGCCGGTATCCGTGAACTGGTTCGCCGACGGCGCAGATCGTTGCCCGACGGTCCGCACGAGGCGATCAATGCCGCCTTCGCCGAAAGTCTCCGTGTGTCGCCCGTCGCCATTGCCACAACAGAGGCCAACCAACAGCACTACGAGGTGCCGGCGGGTTTCTTCGAGCGGGTCCTGGGTCCTCATCTCAAGTATTCGTGCTGCTACTATCCGAAAGGCGACGAGGAACTGGCCCAGGCGGAGGCGGCGATGCTCGAGCTGACTTGTCAGCGTGCGGATCTCGTCGACGGCCAAGACATCCTCGAACTCGGGTGTGGATGGGGTTCACTTACCGTGTGGATGGCGACTCACTACCCACAGAGCCGAATCATCGCAGTGTCGAATTCGCATTCGCAGCGAGAGCACATCGGTCGCCGATGCCAAGCCCTGGGGCTGACCAATGTTCAGATCCTGACGGCAGACGCCAACGACCTGGCCGCCCAATCGCATGAGCAGATCGCTGAGGGTGCTTTCGACCGTGTCGTTTCGGTGGAGATGTTCGAACACATGCGCAACTGGCCGGCTCTGCTGGCACGGATCGCAAACTGGTTGACACCCGAGGGCCGCCTGTTTCTGCACGTGTTCTGTCATCGCGACTCCCCATATCTCTACGAGGATCGTGGGCCGAGTGACTGGATGGCTCGTCACTTCTTCACCGGCGGCATGATGCCGTCGGATGATCTGCTCCTACAGTTCCAGGATCACATGCAACTCGAGCAGCGGTGGAGTGTGGACGGTGATCACTATGAACGCACGGCAAATCACTGGCTCGAGAATCTGGATCAGCAGCGAGCGGACGTGTTGCCGATTCTCGCCGCGACGTACGGGCAGAATGAGGCTCGCCGATGGCTGCAGCGTTGGCGGCTCTTCTTCATGGGTTGTGCCGGCACGTTCGGTCACAGGAAGGGCCAGGAGTGGCGCGTTGCCCACTACCGGTTGAAGCCTGTGGGCAGTTCGCACGGCTCGGACGCTTCTGCGAGCAGTGGATGAGCCGCTGGTTGTGGTGGGTGAGACGAGACCTGCGCCTAGAAGACAATGCCGCCCTGTCGGCGGCGGCTGGGTCAGGTGAGGTCATCCCTGTCTACATCCATTCCGACACTGAAACCGGCGGTCTCCATGCGCCCAGTGCAACGGGCTCAGCATCGGACTGGTGGCTTCATCATTCGCTGGCCTCGCTAGATAACCAGCTGCGTAGTCAGGGTTCGAGGCTGGTGATCCGCAGGGGGGAATACCCGACGGCATTGACCCAATTGTTGCGTGAGACAAAGGCCGATGGGGTCAGGTGGAATCGCATCGTCGAGCCCGCGCAGGTGGGCATCGATCAGATCGTCAGCGCTACACTGCAGGAGTCCGGGTTCGCGGCCCATTCCAGCGAGGGCGCCCTGCTCCACGAACCGACGATCCATCTGACGAAGGCGAACACGGGCTACAAGGTCTTCACGCCATTCTGGAAGGCCCTGCGTCGTCAGGACCCGCCAGACGAGCCGCTGCCGGCGCCGGCGATCACCAGCCCTGCCACCTGGCCGTCGTCTGAAGCACTCGCCTCTCTGAACTTGCTGCCCACCAGCAGCTGGACTGATGGGCTGCAGGAACAATGGACACCGGGTGAAGAAGGAGCACATACCCGACTGCAGAGGTTTACCGATTCGGTGACGGCCTACGACGATAAACGCGATCTCCCCGATGTGGAGGGCACGTCATCTATCTCGCCTCATTTACACTTCGGCGAGATCAGCGCTCGTCAAGCATGGTGGTGGGGGCTTCGCGCGGCCGGTTCGAAGGCGGAGCCCTGGCTGCGCCAACTCGCGTGGCGTGAATTTGCCCACCATGTGCTGTGGCACCACCCGACCATGATTGACACGCCTCTGCGACCGGAGTTTGAGAGGTTCGCCTGGGAACCCAACCCACGCCTGCTTCGGCGCTGGCAGGTCGGCCGCACGGGTTATCCGATCGTCGACGCGGGCATGAGGCAACTTTGGGAGACGGGATGGATGCACAATCGAGTACGCATGATTGTCGCATCCTTTCTCGTGAAGGATCTGCTGCAGCCCTGGCAGGGGGGGGCTGCCTGGTTCTGGGACACCCTGGTGGATGCCGATCTGGCCAACAACACCATGGGGTGGCAGTGGACCGCGGGGTGTGGCGTCGATGCAGCACCCTTCTTTCGCATTTTCAATCCCGTTACACAGGGAAGACGCTTCGACCCTGCCGGCGGATATGTCCGGCGGTGGGTTCCCGAAGTTTCCGGGCTTGCAGATCGCTGGGTGCACGAACCATGGAATGCGCCCGCCGTTGAACGAGCTGAGGCCGGCATCAGTGACACATATCCGGCGCCGATTGTCGACCACAAACAAGCCAGGCAACGGGCTCTGTCCGCCTATCAACAGATCAAGTCCACCTGCCCATCGTGAACAGAGGACCATCGTGCACATCTACCAGCTTCGTACCACGCAAACCCTGCCCATCGACATCCACACGGCGTGGGCGTTCTTCTCTGATCCGAGGAATCTTCAGCACATCACGCCGTCCGATATGGACTTCGTGATCACATCACCCGTCGCCTCACAGATTCACACGGGGCTTTTCATCAGCTACCGTCTGCGGGTGCCTCCTGGGGTTCGCCTCCGCTGGTGGACGGAGATCAAACACGTGGAAGCCCCATCTCGTTTCGTCGACGAACAGCGATCTGGTCCGTATCGGCTCTGGTACCACGAGCATCGATTCACCGCGGTCGATGATGGGGTTGAAGTGGAAGATATCGTGCACTATGCCCTGCCTTTGGGGTGGTTGGGCCGACTGGCACACTGGCTGTTCGTCCGTCGACAACTGCAGCAGATCTTCCGCTTCCGAAGGCAGGTGCTGGACGAAAGCTTCCCAGCCAGCCAGACCCTCGAGGCAACGGCATGAATCCCGCCGAACGCCAGAGTCTGATCGGCCTTCCTGTCATCGTACTGACAGGGGCCGGCATCTCGTGGGCGGGCAGCCAGGAGGGTGTTGTCACCACGAGCGGTCTGCCCCTGTTCGCCCTGTGCGGAATCGTTGCTTTCGCGCTGAACTGGCTCGTCTTCGTACATGCGTTCCGCGGCAGAACCGAACACTTCTTCGACCTGACAGGCGGCCTCACCTACGCCGTGGTCACGGCGTTGGCCCTCGGTCTGGCCGGTCCGCTGGAGCCACGATCGCTGATTCTTGGCGGCATGATCATCATATGGGCGATGCGTCTTGCGAGTTACCTCTTCGGACGCATTCGTCGCGAAGGCTCAGATGGTCGTTTCGATCAGATCAAAACGAGCTTCCATCGATTCCTGCTGGCGTGGACCCTCCAGGGCCTGTGGGTTCTGCTCACCCTCGCCGGTGCCCTGGCGGCGATGACGAGCACTCAGCACGTGCCACTTGGCGCGTTCGCTGTCGTGGGAACATTGGTCTGGCTGGCGGGCTTCGGGATCGAGGTCGTCGCTGACCGGCAGAAGGCAGCGTTTCGCGCCGATCCAGCAAACCGTGATCGTTTCATCCAACACGGTCTGTGGTCGTGGTCCATGCATCCCAATTATTTCGGTGAAATCACACTGTGGATCGGCGTGGCGATCGTGGCGTTTCCGACGCTCACTGGTTGGCAACACTTGACCTTGATATCACCCGTGTTCGTCTACCTCCTGCTCACGCGCATCAGTGGGATCCCGCTGCTGACCGCACGAGGCGAGAGGAAGTGGGGGCACGAGGCGGAGTACCGTGCATATCGTGCCCGGACTGCGCTCCTGGTGCCGCGTCCTCCCCGGACGACATGATGGTCAAGCCGGCCCGCTGGAAGGCCCTGCCTCTTGCGGCGTACTCGGCACCCTCCCTGATCACATCCGTCGCCGCTCTGCCCATGGCTCTCTTTGTACCGGCCTTCTATGCCGACCAGCTAGGCCTGCCTCTTGCGGCTGTGGGCATGGCCCTGGCTGCATCACGTCTACTGGATGTGGTCACGGATCCCGCCATTGGCGTCTTGAGCGACCGGCTACGACTTCCCCTCGGACGACGCAAACCGTGGATGCTGCTTGGCACGCCACTGTTCATGATCTCACTATGGAAGATCTTCGTGCCGGGGGAGACAGCTTCGGCTCTTTATCTGGCAGGGTGGTCGGCCCTGTTGTATCTGGGATTCACGATGATCGATCTGCCCCACAAGGCGTGGGGGGCAGAACTGTCGACGGACTACGACGAGCGCTCCCGCATAACCAGCTGGCGTGAGGCCCTCTCCACGACAGGGCAGGTCGCTCTGCTCGCATGTCTGGTTTGGCTCGTGGAAATGGGCGTTAACGATGTGGCTGTCCAGCTGCACGCCGTCGCCGTGGCGATCGTGTTGGCCCTACCGGTCCTGCTGGGGCTCTGCCTTTTCACCACGCCCGAACACCCACCTGAAAGACTGGATCATGGGCCGCGTAGCACGCGCGAAGGTTGGATCATCGTAGCGCGCAACCCCGCGTTTCTGCGCATGGTGGGCTGTGTGTTCTTGTTCGTGTCGGGTGTCGTGATTCAGGGAACGCTGCACCGCCTGGTGCTGGCTGATGTGATGGGTGACGAGGCACGATTTCCACTGATGATCCTGCTCGAGAACGTGGCGACCTTGGCCATGGTGCCTGTCTGGCTCGCCATCTCTATCCGAATCGGCAAGCACCGCGCCCTGGCGGTGGCCGCCTTGTGGCTTGCCGCCTGGAGCCTTCCCCTCGCTTTTCTGCGCGAGGGTGACACGACGATCATGATTATCAACATCGTGATTCGAGGGTCCAGCTTCGCATCGATCCTGTTTCTTGCGAATTCTATCGCCGCTGACGTGATCGATGTAGACACGTTGGAAAGTGGAGAGCAACGATCGGGACTCTTCTTCGCCGTCTGGGGCATGGTCATCAAACTGGCCCTCGGCGTGGGTGTCCTGTTGGGCACCGCCCTGCCCGCCGAATTCGGATATGATCCGTCGGCGGTATCGGTCAGTGGCGATGTGCAGTCAGCCCTGATGTCGATCTATGGGATCGTTCCTGCGGTCTTGATGGGGTTGGGTGCTCTGTTCCTGCGCGGCTTTCCTGTCACCAAGCAGGTTCACGCTCAGATCCGCGCCAAACTCGAAGCTCGGGCGATGCCACGCAGCATTCCCCTGAACACCAGTGCGTGAAAAGGACAAACCAAGATCCAATACACCAGCCCGGAAAGGCCTCGAGGATCAAAGATGGCCGTCTGACGGATCCTCGTTCGTCCCTCCACATCTTCGACGCTGAATCGAAGCCATGCCCTGCCGGGTAAACGCATGTCGGCCCTCAACTGCAGGCACTGATCCGACTCGATCTTCTCCACTCGCCAGCAGTCGACCACGTCACCTTCGCGAAGTTCTTCTATATCCCGTCTGCCGCGGGACATTCCCCGTCCACCGATCAGACGATCGAGCCACCCTCGCAGCACCCACAGGCCATTCCAGGCATACCATCCGGTGGAACCACCGATCCGCCGAATGGGATCGAAGGCAGACGACGGGGACACGTTGACGAGGATCGACCGATCGTCGAAAAGGCGGTTGCGTACACGAATTCCAGCGATGGGTGGATGATCCGGCTCTCCAACCGGACAGGTCTCATCTGCCAGCGGCTGAGCCTCCTCGTACTCCAGTGCTGCGGCGATGGCCTGTTTCATCCCCTTACAGTCCACCTCGAACAGGGTTTGGCCGGGCTCAGGGTTCTCAACGACGGTCGGGTGACGCGTGCTTTCGATCAGTGACCTGCCGACCCGGGCATAGAGGGGAGTCACAAGTCCTAACCACAGGCCCGACAGGTGCGGCGTGAGCATGGGCACTTTGATCATGGCACGAGACAACCCCCTCTGTCTGCCATACTCGCGCATCAAGTCACCATAGGAGCAACGGTCTGCGCCACCGACTTCAATGACTCGGCCATTTCCGATGGGAACGGTCATGCTCTGCAACAGATAGTCCAACAGGTCGTCGATTGCGATGGGTTGCGCCTGAATCTCAACCCACTTCGGCGTCACCATCATCGGCAAACGCTCGACCAGGGCACGGATCATCTCAAAGGAGAGGCTGCCCGAGCCAAGAACGATGGAGGCGCGTAACTCCAGCGTCGGCACGTATGAGGCAAGAATCGCGCCGACTTCCTGCCGGCTGCGCAGATGAGCAGACAGGTTGTCTCCACCACCGAGTCCGCCGAGATAGATGATCCTTCGAACGCCGGCCTGGCGTGCGGCATCCCCGAAGTGATGGGCGGCTCGCCGATCCTTCTCCTCGAAAGAGCCCGAAGATCCCATGGAGTGGACCATATAGTAGGCGATGTCGATGCCCACCATGGCGGGGCCAAGGGTATCCGGCTGCAGCAGATCGCCCACGGCCATCTCTGTGCGCGCACTCGGGGAGCCTGCAGAACGGCCGTCACGGATGAGACAGCGAAGTTGGAGATGATCCAGCGTCTCCAACTGTGTGCGCAGCAGGCCACCGATATATCCCGTCGACCCGGTCAGCAGAATCCTCGTCTTCTCTTTCACGCTTCACTCTCGCCGATGGAGGTTAGTTGGTAGAGCGACAGAGGTCGATCCTTCCCCTTGACCGAAATGGGAAGCAGTGGAGAGACGCTGGTCGCAAGGCGCAATCGCTCGTAAACCGTATCGCTGATCAACGCCGTGTTCTGCCCGGGCGGAGCCAGTGACTCGATCCGCTTGGCCGTGTTGACTGTGTCTCCGGTGATCGAGTAGGAGAGGTGGTCCTGGGTCCCCAGGTTGCCGGCCACAACCGGGCCAAAGTGCACACCAATGCCGGCGTAGATCGTTGCGTCGACGATGCGCTGCATGCTTTCATTCAGAGACTGGACGCGCTCCGCCATCGCCATCGCGCAACAAGCGGCCTTCTCCGCGCTGTCTCGCAAGGGCAAGGGGGCGCCGAAGGTGACAAAGATCTCGTCGCCAACGAACTGGTTGATCACCCCCTCGTGTTGGGTGATCACTTCGGACATCAGGCGGTAGTATGTGTTGAGCAGAGCGATGACACCGTCGGGGGGGAGGGACTCACTGATCGCCGTAAAACCACGCAGATCGCAGAAGAGAACGGCAACCTCAAGGGTCTCGCCGTGAAACAACGACGTGTGACTTGCCTCAAGACCGCGTCGGATCACTGGCTCAGGAACGTACTTCACGAACAGATTCAAGGTCTTCTGCTGCTCGTCATTGAGCTGGCGCAACTTCCGGTTGGTGTCCTCCAGCTGCGCGAACCACCTGTGTTCTTCCTGTCGAGCGGCGGCGAGGTGGTTCTCGAGGGTGGCGCGCTCGGTCACATCGTGCTGTACTGCCATATGGCATGCCGCTCTGCCTTGATCGTCCACGATCGAAACGATCGACCATTCCATGATGAACTCCGAACCGTCCTTGCGGTAGTTGACGGTCCGTCCACGCCACGGCCGCTTTGATTCCAGCGTGGCGCGCAGATCTGAGAAGATACTTAGATCCGTCTTGTCCCCCTGAAGGATTCGTGGAGACTTGCCAAGCACTTCTTCTCGCGACCATCCCGTCATGCGCTCAAAAGCCGGATTCGCATATAGGATGTCGGGCCCGGGGCGGTCCAGGTCCGGCGAGGTTACGAGGACGCTCTCGGTCATATGCTCGAGGAGTGCCCAGGGGACCAGGGCGTTGGTGGGTTCACTGTGTCGCATGGAACTCGATCTCAACCATCACTTCGTTGCGTCGAAGAAACCAAGGCATGAAGGTGGGTCGTAGCGGGCTAGAATTGGCTTCCCCGCTGGCTCGAGCCCGTCGACTCTCAGTGCCTCGAGCAGTGCTTCGGTTTGGGCTTGGTATTGTTGCTCTGTCCATCGCCCCGAATACGTTCGGACCGCCATCGTGCGCGGCCATTTCCATCTTCCGCTCGGCCTCATTGCTGCCGAAGGGAACCTGGTAGTCGCTCTCGTGTGAGAGGATCTCAAATCCCGGCTTTTTCAGAGACATGGCCCTCTCCGCTGTCACGAGGAGGGAACTCAACAGGAGGGTGGGTAATTTCATGGCACCTCGAAAAGGTGAGGGGACGATCTCGGCTCGGGATCTTGGAGTGCTGAGGTCGAGGTGTTCAAAAGCAAACTTCAGAAAACAAGATACTCTATTGTCTATATTATGTCTAATAAAACTATTATCAAACATTGAAACCCTAAGTTATTGACAATACATAGTTTATACAATAGTTGGTGAATATTCCACGACATCAGAAACAGAACATTGAGTCAATATTTTGACAAAGAATAGACATTCCCTATCATCTCCTCCGTAAGACGAACCGTGGAATACTTCACCCATCCAAGGAGCAGATGATGACACGCTTTCGCAGTTTCGCCCTCGCCGTCCTCGCCACCGCTGGTCTAAGCAGTCAGCCGACGCATGCACAGGACGCGGACATCGTCGATGTCGCCATCGGCGCCGGCTCATTCAATACACTCGTAGCAGCCCTGCAGGCCGCGGATCTGGTGGATGTTTTACGAGGTGATGGTCCGTTCACCGTATTCGCCCCGACCGATGAGGCCTTCGCCGCACTACCGGAAGGAACCGTCGAGAGTCTCCTGGATCCCGCCAACAAGGCCCAGCTGGTCTCAGTCCTGACCTATCATGTCGTTCCGGGTCTCGTCGCTTCAGCAGACGTGGTTGCCTTGACGTCGGCCACTTCCGTCGGGGGCTCCGATATCACAATCAGCGTCTCTGATGCAGGCGTAAAGGTGGACGGCGCCAATGTCGTGCAGGTCGATATTGGTGCCACGAATGGCATCATCCATGTCATCGATGCCGTCATCCTGCCGGCGGCGCCGACAGCTGTCGAGACACAGAGCTGGGGCGACATCAAGAATCGATTCTAAGAACCACTACGATATCGTTCGCGAAGAGGGAAGGTGTGCGCTTGCACATCTTCCCTTTGTGTTTCGGAGTCGTAGAGAGATACAGGGAAACACCAGCCACTTGAGCGAGTTGGATCGTGCTCGCCGGCAGGGTACTTTGTGATGGACGGCCCTCGTGAACCGCGGGAGCATGGTCAGCTTCTTCAGACAACGGAAAGAATAGGGTCCTTTGAGCGACATCACCTACCAGCCCCGCTCTGTTCAGATGGTCTGCGACGGCTTCGCCGACGTGCCGCAGGTGGCGCTGCCGGCGGGATATCGATTTCGCGGGTATCGCGCCGGCGATGATGATGTGTGGATGGCCATTCAGCGGGCGGCGGAGCCTTTTATCAACATCGTGGATGAGCTGTTCGAGAATGAGTACGGGGCGCACCGGGCGGCGCTGCCGCAGCGGATGTGGTTTGTCGAGACCGAGGCAGGAACGCCCGTGGGCAGTATCAGTGGCTGGTGGGAATCCGGACCGGACGTGCCCAATGATCGCGGGCGGATTCACTGGGTCGTCGTGCATCCTGATCATCAGCGACGTGGCTTGAGTAAACCGATGATGACGTTGGCTATGAATTACATGTCCGAGCACCATCCCGGTGCGGTGCTCGGCACATCCTCTGGACGACCCTGGGCGGTGAAGGTGTATCTGGACTTCGGTTTCCTGCCGGATCCGACGAAGTTGGCAGAGGCCGAGACATTGCAGGCCTGGCGGGATGTGCAGTCGGTGATCGACCATCCAGCGCTTGTGCCGTTTCTGGACGCCTGAATTGTTTCCGGAGTTGGTGTATCAATGCCAACCTAGTCGGGCCTGATCTTGGGCCGGCTGATCTGGGCTGGCCGATGTGGGCTGTTCCGTTTTACGGATCGAAACTGATCTGATGTGTTCCTGCGGTGATGTGAATCAGCTGGCCTGTCGCCCGTGGTGTCTCCTGATCCTGCGTCTGTGGTGCCACTGCTTGCGGATCAACGGTCTCGCCATCGAGTTGAATCGGCCGGGTTGTCATAAACAACACGTCCGTGCCCGGTGATTCGATCTGACCTGAGTCTCCCTGCAGGACGATGCTGATGGGCTCATCCGCTTCGAATCCAATCGCCCCCGGTGCCGTCAGCCTTCGCGCTTGCCGTGCGAAGTAGAATACGGTCGCGTCATCTCTCAGGCGCACCAGCACGGCACGGCCGCGCGCCTCCACATCACCATGTCTGGCGACACTCTCACCATCGCTCACCAGAGACAGATCGCGGATTCGGCTACTATGGCGGATTTCGACCCCTGTGTGACCTCGGGCCCCGACTCGGTTCATGGCGGGCGTCGTGTCCACTCCTCTGTGTGGTAACAGGACGGTCAGCGCCTGAGTCGATTCGGTGTCGAAGTCGAATTCGGCGTGCAGATACATCGGCGCCTGCTCAAACTGGGACAAGCCGCCGCGCTTGAGTCTGGTACCCTCAGCGGTCGGTGTGGCGACGAAGATCGTCAGGAACACATCATCATCGAAGGCCCAGCGGTACTTCGTGCCCTCTGTGACGACCTGTTCGTGATTGGACGCCGGATGGAGAGCCACACGAAGAGGCGTGGGGGATGGGTCAGCATCCTTTAGCGAGTCGTCTTGTGCGGTGTCTGCGCCGTCACCGTAGTCATTGCCGCCGACCGCATCTGCAGCCTCCCGTGTCATCTCATCGATGAGCAGGAAGTAGGGGAGCGTATCACTCTCCCGGTCCTTTACCAACACAACACTGCGCACGTGGTGACCACCCTTCACCGCCGCCGCTGCATCTCCAGCCACATAATCGACGACCGGCTGCAGGATGCCTTCCTGTAGTCCACCTCCCGTCTTGGATACGTGTGGTTCGTCGCGATCCAGATAGGCGATGTTACCTCCCACGGCGTAGTCCCACTCTGGTCGGATATCGAAACGACTCAGATAGGGCCAACTGAACTCAGCGGGCGCGTTCCCCCAACCCTCGTATCCCGTATTGCGCAGCAAGGTCTGGCCATAGCCGGTCAGATGGATCGCGTTAATCTCGTAGTGGTCGTGGTGGTAGGCACGATTCGTCGCCCACAGCGCTGCCATGAGTGCGTCCTCCCCGTCGTCTTCCCATAGGGACGCGTAGCCGGACATCCACAGATGGCTCAGCGGTGGGCGGGGCGCTGGCAAGGCTTTGTCGATGAGCACATAACCGAGCAGGCCTGGTGTCGGTGGGCGCGGTTGTAGCCAGGCGGCGTGTTCAGCAGCTTTTCGTGAGAATCGATGCGCCCGATGATTGGCGATCATGCCCTGGGTTCCGGAATGTGCCAGTTCGCGGCAATCCTGGAAGATGGTGAAGTGTTTCGTCGGTGTAAGCATGCCGGCGTAGAACCACTCGTAGAAGGCGCCCATCAAGGGATCGGCGTAGTAGTCATACCATCCATGGATGGTCAATACGTCCATGAAGTAGGTCTTGGCGAGTTCGCCTCCAGCGAGTCGTGCGGAGGCATAGTTACCACCCACGAGTGCGACGCCATCGTCGCTGAAGTGCTGTCGCAGGCGTTTATCGTAGGCACGAGCGTGTGCTTCGAAGGCATCCTGATCGTTCAGATACAGAGCCCACAGACCCATGGCGCCATACTTGGCCAGATACCAGGAACCCGACGCCTCGTCTCTCTCGTATTCGTACCACGTCTGCAGGCGCGTTTCGATCGTCACCAACTGCGCGGGAGTCAGATCATCGTGGATGATGTCCAGGGCGAGAATGGAGGTGAAGAACGCGTCCCCCCCATTGATCATGCTGGCCCAATCTGCCTTCGGGCGTTGTCGACGGATTGCGTTGAGATCGTCCCAGTGGGCCAGCTGATCTACTATGTGATCGACATAGCGTTGGCGGTCCTGCGGATACAGGATGACTGCCAGGGCGGCTTGCCGCATCACCGCGGTGATACTGGAGTATTGACCGTAGATACTTGCATCTGGTGTGTACACGAGACTCGTGCAGGAGCGGACCCCCTCTTGCATGCTGCGCCAAGGTTCGGTCTGTGCTCGCCGGCGCAATTGCTCATACTGATCGCTGCGCACCAACAGACGCGGATGCTCATCTATTGCACGGGTCTGGGTCGCCATGGCCATCATCATCCCAAAAAACAGGAGGATCGGACAAGCCGACCCTCCTGTGAGATACGTTCGAAATGTCTCAAACACGTCTACTGTCGACGCCCCTCAATCATCTTGCTGATCATCGCCACGACGTCACCGACACCCTTGAAGGCGACGACGGTGACTGTGCAGTAAAACATGAGACTGGCGAAGAAGAAGATGAAATACCAGGTGCTCTGCCAACTTGAAATGTCCATGATCGATCCTCCTATTTCATATCGCTGAAGTCTAGGGGGCGGGGTGGATTGCTCTTTTGCGTGAGCAAAGAGCCAACGATCATCCCGAGTGCACCCATGATCAGACTGGCCATGACCGTGAGATTCGAGTTCTCCACAAAGCTCTGCATGAAGGCCGGTACCAGTTCGGGTACCATGGACATGACAAGGAAATTAATCGGCCCCATGCCACCGAAGATCAGCGCACAGTAGGCGCCGACGCGATTGGCCTTGCTCCAGTAGAGTCCGAGGACGACGGTGCCCACGGTACCGGCGAAGTAAATCGTGCCCGTCAGATACATCCACTTGAAGGCTGTTTCGGGCAGCCGATCGATGAAGAACATGCCGAATCCCGCCAGCAATGTCGCCAACAGAATCACGAAGATTCGCGTCCAGTAGATCTCCCGTTCACTGCTGAGGCCGCCCCATGTATCGTCGGCGCTGCGTCCCTCAGGGGCGCCTTCCATCATCGCCTTGATCGGCGAAACGACATCGCGAACGAACACGCCACTCCAGGCCAACAGATAGGAATCATGTGTCGACATGAAGGCGGCGAACATGCCTGCAAGCAGAAGTCCTGCCACGCCCACGGGTAAGATCTGGCCGAGCATCTCCGGCACGGCAGACTGACCATCGCTGGCATAGGTGCCCGTATAGGAAGGCAGGTGAGTCCAGGCGAAGGCGGCAGCACCCCAGAACATGGGGATCACGGCGCGACCGACGGAGGTTAGTCCCTGAATCCAGAAAACCTTGCGGGCGACAGAGGAGTCTTCAGTCGACAAGGGTCGTGATATCTCCGGTTGCCAGACGATACTGACAAAGGAAATAGAGATGAAGTAGAGAACGAAGATCCAGCCATAGGAGGGGTTGGTGATGGGATCGAAAGCATCAACTCCCTTATGCTGCTCCAGGGATGTCGTGATCGTATCCCAGCCGAGATCTGGATGGACGAGGATGAAATAGGTACCGAGCAGGAAGCCGATGGTGAGCAGGACAAACTGCGCGAAGTCCGTCAGGACGACGGATACCATGCCACCCATGAGCGTGTAAAAGACGACGATGATCAGCAAAATGATCATCACTGGATTCACCCAACTGGGGTCCATGCCGGTGAAACCCACGACAAATTTGGATCCGAGGATGGGGAACAGGCACATGTTCAGCGTGCCTGCGAGTCCCAGAATCGAACCACCCAACAGGCGCACACCCCGAGAGTACTTGATCTCATACAGTTCGGGAACGGTCATCACCTGTGTATGACGCAGACGGCTGACGAGGAAACCCGTCTTGCCAATGACGATGTGGGCGACCGTCGCGATCACGCCCACGATGAATGGCGAGAAGCCATTCACAAAACCCTCCTGGGCGAAATACATGACCGTTACCAGTCCGAGACCGGTACTGACCATGGTCGCGACCGCCATATGCGTCTTCAACGCGCGACCCGCGACGAGAAAGTCCGAAATGCCTTTGATCGATGATCGTGCCAGGACGCCGGCGGCAATCGTGCCGCCCACATAGACAAGGACGATCAGTAGATCGATCCAGTGCAGATCCATTGGTGGGTGCCTGCCTTTCTTCTATCTGATCTCGAGGATAGGGGGCGAAGTATAGTGAATGGCAGGGCGGTGAGCAGCCTGGGGCGGATCTATTCGTCGATGTTGGGCAGGGCGTCGAAGTCTGGGACCTGCGCCAGATAGACGTTGCCATAACCGGTTACATCGCTCGTAAATACAACATGGCTGCTATCGGCACTGAAGCGAGGGTGCACGTGCAATTGTTGGATCTTCATCGATGAGTCGTGGCGACACAATAGTCTTGGGCCATCATAGGCTTCGCCCGTCCACTTCCACAGGCGCACCTGCTTGCCGCCGTCTCCGACGATCAACTCTGGTCCATTGGAATGGATATGACCCGTCTGGCCCGGGAAACTGTTCTCCACGTGATCCGTATCGTCGTAGCGGCAGTGACCGAGAAACTGGGTCCCGTCAGGGTTTCGACCGTGATAGCCAACTCTCTCTCCATCTGCGTACCAATACTCGTGGCCCACGGCCTCGCCGCGCTGTGGGGCACGAATCTTCCAGGCACGCCCTGTCGTCGTATCGAGACCCCAGATACGCTGGTCGACCTTTGCCCACGGTCCCTCGTGGCAGAAGGTGAGAACGTCACCGGCTGTGGGAGACGTATTCACATGACCGATCCAGTATTTCTCCTCGTAGAGCACATCGCTGCCTGATCCATCGGTGGCAACGCGCAGCACACGACTCAAGGGTTTTGCCGCCCACGTCTCGGCAAAGCCGACATATCCGCGCAGGTAGTCGACGCGAAACTGTGAGGACAGGTCCTCACTGAGGCTGGCATAGACGAACTGACCGTCTGCACTGCAGTTGATCATCGATACATCCCACCCCTCTGCCATCTGATAGAGAATGCGTGTTTCAAGGGATGTCAGATCGAGTGCCACCAGATCGAGGCCATACCAGAAGTAAACCTCCTCAACCGTTCTACTGACACACGCGCGTAAGAACTCGACCTCACGGGGCAGGGCCAGCGGCGCAAGGTCCGTCACCTGCAGCAGCTCCCCCGTGGTCAGGTCGATGCTATACAGATTCGTCGCATTGCCACGGTCAGAGGCGATGAGCAAGCGCGTGTCGTTGGCATGCCAGCCCGTATTGGTGAAGTAGAAGTGGTGGCTATGTGCCCGATAGTTGGTCAGCTGCCGCACGCTTGTGGCTGAGTCGACATCCGAAAATGTCGTCGACTCCGACGGCCAGAGGCGGCCGACATTCGGGCCCTGTTGCAGCGACTGGGTCATCGGCGTCTACCCGGCGGGAATATGGTCGAAGATGCGGAACGTTGGATCGCCCACGAGCAGGGCGCCAAAGTGATCCGCAGTGCCTGATTCACCACGCCACTTGAGGTAGGCTTCCTGTTTCTCTCGCGAGATCCACTTCTGGAATACGACGAAGCTGCAGGGATCGTCCTGATTGTGCAGCTCTTCGCACATCAAGTTGCCATCGCGATTGCGTGTGACTTTCAGGGCATCGTGGAGTTCGCGTGCAAACTCGGTGGCGGCTTCAGGTGTTGCCTGGAATTCGACGATTACGGTGCAGGTCATTCTGGCCTCCATGTTTGGTTGAGCCTTAGGGCGATTGACTACCGATGGACCTGATGCTGGAGCTAAGTACCGATTCTCGAGGTGTTGTCAGTTCAACACTCGATCCTCGATGCGTTCAAGCAGGTCTTTCAACCAGGCATCTTGCCCACCATGCATGGCAAACTTGCTCTGCACATCTTCATTCGTGTGGCTATCCGACCCACCTGTAGAAAACAATCCATGTTCCTCGCAGTATTGGCGATAGATCGGCGTAAAGTCAGTCGGTACACTCTGATGTGCACATTCTACGCCATCCAGCATACACTCAGTGCGTAGAGTATCCATCCGTTTGCGATTGCCTTGAGCGAAGTAGCCATGCGGGTGGGCGATGGCTACGACGACACCCAACTCTTTGACACTTGGGATTACAAAGTCCGCTGCAGGATAGAGTGGAAAAACAACCTTCTCACCAGCTGCACGCAACAGATCTCTGTAGTCATCGATGTGGTTGATGAAGCCACGCTCAACGAAATAGCTGCGTTGTATCTTGTTGCTCACATGCGTCTGTCCTTGTACATCGATGGTACGGGAGGGCCGATAGCCAGCAAGTAGTTCAGCACGATGTGCATCGGTGTAGTCGTGGCCCAGTGCCTGCAGACCCTTGCACGTAGCTGCGCCGAAATCCTGCTGCCATGTATGGTAGGCATCAAGTACGGGTTGCAGTGAAGCGGTTTGGGAAGGAAAGCCGTAGCAGAGCAGATCAACGGCACCGACGGAGGTTGTGACTGTGAGTTCCGCTGCAGGAATAACACGCACCTCTGGATACTGGGAGCTCATAGCGATCACGTCGGGTATCGAATCGAGCACATGATGTTCAGTAATGGCGATACAGCCAACACCAAGTGCCTTGGCGCGCTCGAAGTGATTCTGCAGATCTGCGTGGGCGTCATAACTCCAATACGTGTGCAGGTGGAGATCGTAGTTGGCCGGTTTGATCGAGTGTTCGCTCAAGGCATGACTCCTGATCACTTGTGGGGAGGAGCTGTCCAGATATCTAATACAGCCAGCACAGGCGTGACCACAACCAGATGAAACTGACCGGTATCTGCGTATATCATCTACAACTCAGACTCACGACGAAAGGTTCAATATGGCACCAAAGAAGGTGATGATCACAGGCGTCTCCGGTATCGTCGGTAGCTCGGCCTATCTGCTCATGCGGCAATCTCCGGATCGCTACGATCTATACGGTCTTGGCAGAAGACGTTCTCTCTCTGACAGGGTGAAGGACGCGCGTGAGATCGATCTGCCCGCGGAGAAGCATCGTGTGGCGGATATTGCAGACTTCGATTCTGTGCGTCAGGCAGTGGATGGCATGCATACGGTCGTACATCTGGCGGCAGATCCCGCCGGCGGCGAGTGGGAGAGTGTGCTGCGCAACAATATCATCGGTGGCTACAATGTATTTGAAGCATGTCGCCAGGCAGGGGTTCAGCGGATCGT
>Ga0233434_1000980_pt1 | contig 29806 bp, 17 predicted proteins | sample SI_122_August201_4_FD_182738 | JGI IMG/M metagenome (GOLD analysis project Ga0233434, IMG submission 182738) | Seawater microbial communities from Saanich Inlet, British Columbia, Canada - SI_122_August2016_120_MG | ecosystem: Environmental > Aquatic > Marine > Inlet | place: Canada: British...
CCGCGGCCATCAAGTCAGAGCTGACCTGGGTTGATGCTCTGCGCAACGAAGCAGGTGTACACACCCCGCAAATCTTGCCTGGCTGCAGTGACGATCGAATTCAGTTCATCACCACAGATGATGTTCCTGAGGGGCGACAATGTGTGTTCTTTGAATACTTAGCTGGCGAAGAACCGGATGAAGACAACCTGTTGCCATCATTCCCCAATCTTGGCGAGACAACTGCCCGTATGCATCGCCATGCCCGTAACTGGACCCTGCCGGATGGCTTCGAGCGTTTCCACTGGAACGTGGATACCGCTTTTGGCGGTGCCCCTCACTGGGGGCACTGGTACTATGGCCCAAACCTGAATAATGAACGAAACCAGTTATTCACCCGCCTAGTTTCATGCATGAGCGATCGTCTCAACAAATTTGGAACCGCACCCGACCGATATGGACTGGTTCATGCAGACATGCGGGTGGCGAACTTGCTCATCCATAATGGCGATACACGAGTTATTGATTTTGATGACAGCGGTATTAGCTGGTACCTGTACGATCTTGCGACGGCGCTTAGCTTTATCGAGGAACGCCCCGACGTGCCGGACCTGATTGGGGCGTGGCTGGAAGGGTACCGACGGGAAGAGGAAATGTCTCAGGCGGAAGAAGATGAAATCCCAACATTCCTGATGCTTAGACGTATGCTAATTCTGGCTTGGATGGGCTCGCACTCGGAAACGGACTTAGCTCAGTCTCTCGGGGACGAGTACACCGACGTGTCCTGCGACCTGGCAGAAATTTACATGGCTAAGTTCGGCTAAGTCTAATTATCGATTTGGTGACGGTACTGGCTCGGCGATATGCCCATCCAGCGTTTGAAGGCACGGGTAAAGGCACTGAGTTCGGAGAACCCGAGTAAAAAGGCAATCTCGGTAAGTTGCAGGTGGCGTTGGTTCAAATACGACAACGCCAGTTCTTGCCGTGTACCCATAACCACCTCCTTGTAGCTCTTGTTCATGGATTCCAATCGGCGTTGGATCGTCCACGATGGCATGTTCAAAGCATCAGCGGTCTGTTTCAGTGTGGGGCATCCTTCGGGTAACTTGAGCAGCAGGAAGTCTCTGATCTGGTCATAAACGGAATGAGGCTCGTCGGACTGAAACCCTACTTGTCGGAGGCACTTGATCAACACTTGCAATAATTGTGGATCCGTTGTCGGCATATTGGTGTTCAAGCTTTCCTTTTTGAACAATAATGAATTGGCCCGTTGACCAAAAAACACAGGTGCCTGAAAAGCTTTGTCGTGGTCACGCCAATCCTGGGGCTGCGGATGTTCAAAGTGAACCTCTTCAGGAACCCACGCTGGCCCAAGACAATGATGAAAAATGTTCAGGAACATGCCAAGTGACAATTCTGCATCCTGCCTGCGTTCGAGAATGTGACCATCAAAGATACGGTAGTTGAGGCTTAACAGCCCCCGCGATTCTGTCAGAGATAACTCGGTTGATTGCTGGTGATAGGGAAACAGATTGACAAAATTGAGCAATGCATCGTGCATGTTCTGAGAATGGATCGCGACATAGCTGATTAACCCCAGTTCTGTGGCACCAAATTGTTGGCCGAACCAAAGGCCGATATTGTCATTTTTTGTGGCCTTGGCAGCAGTCTCGAAAAGGCCACAGTAAGATTTTAAGCTAATATTTGTGGTTGGCCCAATATCTTCAGGATCAATACCTGCATTACCAAAAATACTGTCTGGGTCCCCGCCGTTCTGAACAATAAAATCCTGGGCACCACTGGCGGCGCTGGCCAACACACCAGTGCCTGCAACGGTCTCGCCGTACGTGGGGCTTCTATGGAATTGCGCCATGAACCTCTACTTTGCACTCATTTCCAGCAAATCCGACACTGGAACAGTTCTTCTATTGAAGCAGATAGGTATACTAGACACTATCGAATGACAAAGTCACATCAATAGATTTGTATTGTACAGGCAGCGACAGGAAAACTCATAACATTTCTGCTTCTCTGGGCGGTCAGGCAAGATGAGTTTGTCCCACATTGTTGGACCTACCAACAAGTACTGCATCGAGGTGATAAGCCACCTTGGGCATATATGTTAAGCGGGATAATTGGGTAAACAAACTATGAAACCAACATAAGAGTGTTTGCACCAAAATGTTGCAATTGCAAAAAATATGTTGAATGTACAACAAAAATTGATGATGATATCTTGTCTACTTGTGTAAAATACAAGCACGGTTCTTGCACGTAAGAATTCGAGGGAGGCTTCGGGACAGGAGTGAGTCTCATTGTTACTCATAGAGAGCCCTATTTCGGTTTTCTATTACCCTATTAATGATTGTCATCTCAGTCCGACCTAATGCCCCGCCTCTCAAATAATAATTACCAGGGAGAAATAGTATGAAACATAAATACAGTAGTTTTTTCGCCGCATTGGCGATGGTTGCTCTAGCGTTTTCTAGCACCGTAAAGGCCGGAGAACTCACGGTTTACACATCTTTAGAAGAAGATGATGCAAAGGTTTATCTGGAAGCCTTCGCTAAAGTCGAGCCTAGCATTAAGGTGAACATGCTACGCCTGTCCACCGGGGATTTAGGAGCCAGAATGCTGGCCGAAAAGAGTAATCCACAGCACGATATAATCTGGGGCTGGGCTGTAACCCAGATGGTTGATTCCCGGATCATGGAAATGCTCGAGTCCTATAAACCTGCGGGTATCGACAAGGTGAATTCCAACTTTGTAGACCCGGGAAACAAGTGGTTTGCGACGACTGGTTATTTTGCGGCTTTCTGCGTCAATACAGAGGTTCTGGCCCAGAAAAATCTACCCATGCCGAGTTCGTGGCAAGATCTATTGAATCCAGTGTACAAAGGGCAACTGATTATGCCTAACCCGGCCAGTTCCGGCACGGGCTATCTGCAGATTTCCAGTCTTCTACAGATGATGGGCGAAGAAGACGGTTGGAAGTTCCTCCATGACCTGGACAAAAACATGGGCCAGTACATCAAGTCCGGCTCCAAACCTTGTAAATTGACCAGAGTTGGTGAATACGCGGTCGGTGCATCGTTCGCGTTTGTCGGCGTCAAGTCCATTGATAAGGGCTTCCCCATCAAGCTGGTCATCCCGAGTGAGGGTGCAGGTTATGAAATGGAAGTCAGTGGGCTTATGAATTCCTCAGGCAACAAAACAGACGCCAAGAAGTTCCTTGACTGGCTTCTGACAAAAGATGCTGGTGCCCTGTACGGTCAACGGGCCGCCATGTCTGTGGTTCCGGGCGCAGTACAGACCCAGAAAGCACGCGATGCTGGATTACCTGCTGATGTTTCCACGGTCCTGTACAATATGGATTTTGATTGGTCAGCGTCGAACAAGACGCGAGTCATCAATAAGTGGAAAGCTGAAATCGAACGTTAAGATCGAGTACCACAAAACTTGAACGGGCGGCCTGCTTGAGTGGCCGCCCGTTCCAACTCGAGATCACATCTCAATCTTTAATTGTGTACAATAAAAAATGTTTCTGAAATTACAAAACGTGACCAAGCGGTTCGGTGATTTGGTAGCGGTTAAGACCGTTAGCCTGGATATCCCCGAAGGCGAATTAATTTGTTTCCTCGGACCTTCCGGATGCGGCAAAACGACATTACTTCGTCTCATTGCTGGTCTGGAAGCATTGGATGATGGTGATATCCTACTAAACGAACAAGATTTGACACAGACCCCCGACCGGGAACGTAATTTCGGCATGGTGTTTCAGTCCTACTCCCTGTTTCCGAATATGACGATTGGAAACAATGTCGCTTATGGCCTTGAATGCCGGAAATGGAACAGTGAACGAATTAAAGCCCGGGTCACCGAAATGCTTGCCTTGGTTCATTTGGAAGACCAAATAGACAAATTTCCAAGCCAGCTTTCAGGCGGCCAACAACAACGTGTGGCGCTTGCACGGGCACTGGCCCCTGAACCACACGCCCTGCTGCTTGATGAGCCACTATCGGCACTGGACGCCAAGGTTCGTGTCGCTTTACGGTTGGAGATACGCCGGCTGCAACAAAGCCTGGGTATTACGACCATTATGGTCACCCACGATCAGGAAGAAGCCCTGACTATGGCAGACAGGGTCGTGATCATGAACGAGGGTGCCATCGAACAGGTTGGGGCGCCGGTCGATGTTTATGGTGATCCGTCCACATCATTTGTCGCAGACTTCATTGGCACCATGAATTTTCTGAATGTTACGATCATCGATGATAAAATGGTCCAACTGGCGGGAAGAAAACTGGCGTGCGATCATTGGCATGCGGATGCGCTTTCAGGCCAGAAAGTTCGCATGGCCATTAGGCCGGAAGATGTCCGGATTCAGGCAGAAGGCCCTCCCGGTGACAACATCGTCGAAGCACGGATTGACTGGATAGAGTTCCTGGGTTCCACCTATCGAATTGATCTGACTCTCGAAGGTGCAGGAGAAAAACAGAATATGAAAACAGAGTTGTCCGCTGCCTTAATGCGGGATCTCGACCTTGCGATTGGAACCAAAGTTCATGCTTTGCTGCCTCGGGAGCAGCTGTGGGTTTATCCATGAACAGGTTGCACGGAATGGGCTTGGTGCATTTAAAATGAGCGACCGGCATATCAAAATAGGCATGACAATGGCGGCGGCAATACCGCTGCTGACCTTCGTGCTTTATCCGCTGTGGGCGATTCTAAAAATGAGTTTCCTGCTACCCGATGACAGTTGGGGGTTGGGAAATTACACGCGGTACTTTTCGGATCCAGGCTTTATCCAAATTGTTAACAATAGCTTCGTCGTCTCGATCAGCTCGACTGTGGTCACGATTGTTATTGCTTACATTTTTGCATATGCGCTGCATCGATCATCCATCCCCTACAAAGCAGTTTGGAAGTTTGTCGCGATGCTGCCCCTGTTTGCACCATCTCTCGTCCAGGCCTTAGGCTTTCAACTTCTGCTGGGGCGTAACGGTGCGGTTAACCGTATGTTCGGCACGGAGCTCGATATCTACGGGTTCTGGGGTATTTTCTTATCAAACACAATGTACGCCTTACCGCATGCTATCCTGATGCTTTCGGCGGCACTGGCTGTTGCCGATGCCAGATTATACGAATCAGCGCGAATGCTGGGTGGGTCCAACTCCCGCATATTCCTGACCGTTACCCTTCCCGCAACCCGTTATGGTTTGATGTCGGCTGTATTCATCGTCTTCACGATTGTCATCACTGATTTTGGTAACGCCATGGTCATTGGCGGTGATTACGGTGTTCTGGCCACGGAGATCTACAATCAAGTATCGGGACAGGCCAATTTCAATCTGGGGGCCGTGATCGGTATGATCCTGCTGCTGCCAGCGGGTATTGCGGTGATCGTCGAACGTTGGGTTTCAAAACGCCAATCAGCGGCGATCACCTCAGGCTCTGTACCACTTACAATCAGCCCAAGCCGTGGTTTTGACACCGTGATGTTGGCATTTGTAGCGTTGGTTTGTCTGGCAGTGCTGACGATTATCGGCATTGTGATCTTTGTCAGTTTCGTCAAGTTGTGGCCTTACGACATGTCATTGACCCTGGCGAACTATGACGTTGATGTTCAGGGAGGATACGCGCCCGTATGGACCAGTATATGGATGTCCGGCCTAGCTGCGGTGATCGGTGTTGTCATGATAACCACCGCGGCTTTTGTTATCCAGAAGCTCGCTAATCCTCTTACCCAATTTCTGTACTTCCTGTCTATCCTGCCTGCAGCTGTTCCTGGCATGGTGCTGGGGCTGGGGTATATCTTCGCCTTCAACAACCCGGCAAACCCCATCTACATCATCTATGGTACGGTGTTGATGCTGGCGATCAATACGGTCTATCACTACCACGCTCAAGGTTTTCTTATAGCAACGACCAGCCTTAAGCAGATCAGCAACACTTTTGATGAAGCATCGGCCATGCTGGGCGGTGGATTCCTATATACCATGCGCAAAATCACCCTGCCGATCATCTGGCCAGCCATGATCAGTCTTGGCGTGTTTTTCTTTATGCGCGCCATGGTTACCCTTGCCGCCGTGATCTTTCTTGTTAATCCAAGCAATAATCTGGCGGCAGTTTCTGTTCTGTTGCTCGACGATTCCGGGGAAACCAGTCAAGCGGCGGCGTTTTCAACGCTCATAATGGTTGTTGTTGTAGGTGTACTCGTCATTTTCCAAGGAGTTCTACGGATTTTCAAGGTGCGTAATGTGTCGTTGATTAGTTGAGTGCGTTATTAGGTGTTGCAGTCCTAAATGGCTACCTTGGGGCGAAAGCGGGAGTTCTTTACCCTGGAAACTTCTAACTGAAATAGAAGGTAAAGCGGAACTTCGCTTGCCGATGCATTCACCCAGAACGTTCACCGGCTTGGCGAAAATAATTAATCATAAAGTGTGTCAACGAGGTATCGGACTAAAACATGGCTACGGAATCTGACTTCGTGTGCGACATTTTCATTATTGGTGGTGGCATAAACGGTTGTGGGGTGGCACGGGATGCCGCCGGTAGGGGGTTAAGCGTAACGCTTTGCGAACAAGGAGACCTAGCGCAGGCGACATCTTCTGCCTCTACGAAACTATTCCACGGTGGTTTGCGCTATCTTGAACATTACGAGTTCCGCTTGGTAAGGGAAGCGCTGATCGAACGTGAACGCCTGTTGCAAATGATGCCCCACATATCGTGGCCTCTCCGATTTGTTTTGCCACACCATCAGGGACTCCGGCCCTCGTGGTTTTTGCGCCTAGGCCTGTTTATCTATGATCACCTTGGCGGGCGTAAGCTGCTTCCGGGCACCCGAGCCATAAAACTTGACCAAGACCCGGTAGGAAAGCCGCTCAAAGATATTTTCAATCTGGCATTCGAATACTCGGATTGTTGGGTCGATGATGCCAGGTTGGTTGTTTTGAACGCGCAGGACGCTGCCGCCCTAGGGGCGGATATTCGGGTTCGAACACAGTTTCTTTCAGCAGTTCGCCAGGATGGGATTTGGCTGGTATCTCTGGAAGACGTTCGATCAGGCGAAAGGTACGAGTTACGGGCGCGCTGCCTCGTAAATGCTTCCGGCCCCTGGGTCGATGAGGTTATTTCTCAAAAACTGCATTCCAAGGCGCCGGCCTCCATACGCCTAGTTCGCGGAAGCCATGTGGTCGTACCGAAGCTCTTCGAACATGATAAGGCCTACATTTTTCAGAATACGGACGGTCGAATTATCTTTGCAATTCCCTACCAGAATGATTTTACCTTGATTGGCACGACGGATGAGGAGCATCAGGCAGGTCCGGACTCGACCGAATGTTCAGAGGACGAAAAGGCATACCTTTGTGCGTCGATCTCCGAATATTTCGAAGAACCAGTGCAGACAAGCGATGTTGTCTGGCACTATTCCGGCGTACGCCCTCTTTACGACGACGGTGCCTCTTCCGCTTCTCAAACCACGCGTGAGTACGTGTTGCATGTGGAGGACGTCGACAATGATCTACCGTTGCTGAACATATTCGGTGGCAAGATCACAACCTATCGCAAACTAGCCGAGGCTGCCCTAAAGAAGTTGCATAAGTACTTACCGGAAATGGGCAAGGCCTGGACAGCGGGCGCCCCCTTGCCCGGCGGAAACTTCAATTTAAGTCAGTTTCATGGAAGGGTCTCTGGCGTCCGAACCAGCTATCCATTTATTGATGAAAGATGGGCAACCCGTCTGGTGAGAGGGTATGGCACACAGGTAAGTGAAATCCTTGGTGATGCAAAATCCGTGGACGATCTTGGTCAGAATTTTGGATCGGATTTAACAGAAGCAGAACTTCGATGGTTGATAAGAAAAGAATGGGCTCGCACAGCCGAGGATGTCCTGTGGCGAAGAACTAAAATTGGCTTGGTTGCAACCGAAGATGACCAGAAGAAACTTGAGAAGTGGATGCTAACCCAAAATACCGAATATGAGCATGCTAACTAACCTTTATTGGGTTGTCGAAATTCAGAAAATCGCATCTTGAAGTGCCATTGAGTGCTTCTGAAATTTACATTGTTCTTGAGATGACGGCTTCGGGGCGAAAGCGGAAGTATTTCGTGATGATTTTCAGTCGTTCTGAATTTCCGCTTCTGGCTAGTTGCAGAAATGTTTAACACGCCCAGAATACTTCTGCTATTGGGGTTGAACCAGACATATTCTGCGAAGACTTCTGCTTATGGGTGCAGAGCAGACTCGATTTTGAGTGTGTAAAAACTTCTGCAAATGACCCAGGCTGTGTAAAAACAAATTCCTGAGCGAGAAAACGCAACATTGCTTCACAAATCCATGCCCCGACGCAACAATGATTCGCAGGGGCAGCACGCAGGATTCATTTGTTGCGCGGAAGACCTTTGTGCCGACGTTTTGACACAGCCTGGACCCTTAGCGGAAGTTCATGCCGTCAAATGCTAGACGTCAGGTGTCGGCCACAAACAGACGTTCGGAAGGTCAAAGTTACTGGTATCTGTGCCGTCTTTTCCCCATAGTCCAAATTGTTGACGCACTTCGTCGAGTTTTCTTTTTGTGCATCCTCTTGCAATCAACATGATATTTGAGATACTGAGTGCTAGTGATGTTCGCATGATCCAAACTCTGCGGGCTTGTTTGTGTAGGGGGCTTGTTTTTGGAACAGTTATTTCTGAAACACATTTTCGCGGGGCTGCTTGTTAGCGGTGTCTTTGTCACGCCCGTGCATGCCGAAAGCTTGCCAAACTTATTGTCGGATTTGCTTGCGAACGACAATCAAATCAGCGCGGCAAAAGCAGATATGGAGGCGGCGACTGAGGCGATTACCTCGGCAGAAGGGTCACATTATCCGGCCCTGGATATTACGGGAACTTACGGTAACGAACGGCAATTGAAGCCGAATGCTACAGACACCTCATTCGTATCACGGGAGCTGGATTTCACAGTTACTCAACGATTATGGGATTTTGGTGCGACAGATGCATCAATTGATACAGTCAAACTTCAACGCGAACAAACCGGAGAAGCTCTCCAAACGACACAGTCTGGTGTGCTTCTGCGCGCATTTACGGCATACGTAAATGTCCTCAGAGCGTCACAGGTCCTGAATTTTGCCATTCAGTCAGAAGACAATGTCCGCCGGCAAACGGAACTGGAAGACGCCTTGGTAGAAAGCGGAGCAGGCGCCACAACGGATATCCTTCAAGCCAAAGTACAGCTAGCGGGAGCGATGGCGCAGCGTGTGCGTGCGAACGGGGCATTGGAAGTGGCTAAAAACAACTTCCGGGGGGTTTTTCTTAAGGATCCCGGGAGTATTGATGAGTTGAAAATCCCGCGTCTCCCCCTCGACAGGCTTCCACTTACCTTGGAAGAAGCTGTCGAGACGGCTCTCAATAACAGCCCGGTTCTCAAATCCAGCCTGTTAGACTCGCTGATCGCCAGAGAAACCGTTAGACAAACGCACGCCTCCAGCTACAGACCGACAGTCGATGGTATTGTTGAATATAAGCTCAAGGAAGACGTCAGCGCGACCGCAGGCAGACAGAATGAGACTTTCGCCAAAATCGAGGTCAACTTCCCGTTTAATCTGGGAATGACGGCCGTGAACACGATAAAGGCCACGGAGTTGGCGCACGCGTCCGCGAATTATCGTTATGCGGATGCCAAGACACAAATTGAAGTACGCGCACGCAACGCTTGGCAGCAATTACAAACAGCACAAGCCAATGCAGACCTCCTCAAGAATCAGGCCAATATAGCGGCTGCGTTTTTGGAATTGGCCCGTGAGGAACGAAAATTAGATCGCCGTTCCTTGCTCGACGTTCTGAGTGGTGAAGTCGCCCTCATTAATGCGAACAGTGATGCTGCCTCGGCCGAAACAGACATTGCGATTGCCACGGTGACATTGCTTGATGTCATGGGCGAATTGACAGATGACGACTTGCGATAATTACCTCGTGTACAAACACTGATTTGCCAAATGTATTCCCGTGGGCAAATCACTAATCTTCGATTGATGTTTCGGCATATGAAGTGACGAGTAGAAAATGCGTGAACTTATATACCGCCTCGCATCAAATCCTCTGCTCTTCATGGGCATTGCTATCGCGTCGATATTTGCGAACATTCTGGCATTGGCCAGCCCTCTATTCGTTATCCAGGTTCTCAACCGATACGTGGCCCAAGGAGTCAACGCAACGCTACTAACTCTTGTGACTGGCGTTTTGCTGGCCGTCATTTTTGAGTTCATCTTTCGGCAGATACGCCTCAAATTGGCGGGAGCCATTAGCGAGCGAACGAATTCAAAAATGTCGGTCGCGAGTTACAGCTTGTTGTTAAAAGCAAAGGCGAGTGCACTTGAACGTATACCCGTCGGCCAACGGAATCAGATTACCGGGTCTGCGCAGATGGTCGAGACCGCCTATGGTGCGAGCAATATTGCAACAGTATTCGATGTTCCTTTCTCGCTATTGTTTATTGGCGTCCTATATTTATTGTCCCCGGTTTTGGCTGGCGTTACTGGCCTGTTCGTCGTGGCCGTCTACGTGGTTGGCCACTATGGAGCCCGGGTCCACCAACGACTAGCCAGCCAGCTTCTACGAGAGTCCGTCAGCAGCAACACGCTTGTAAGCACCGCCTGCGAGCAGATCGATACGGTGAGGGGCTTCAACGCATACCGGTTCTTGCAAAAGGCCTGGGTTCACACTCTTGGCAAAACGACCAAATCACGCCAATCCGGTGAGATGTCGCAGAGTATCATGAACACCATATCTCAGTCTGCTTCGGCCCTCCTGGGAGTGGCGATCATCTCTGTTGGTGCCATGCGTGTTGTGGATGGAAGTCTGGATGTGGGCAGTATGATCGGGGCGAACATTCTCGCCGCGAGAGCGTTGATGCCCATTATTCGGCTGGCACAATTAGGCGTGATTTTCGCTGGTGCCAAGGAAGGATTACGCCAACTGAGAGAGTTTTCTGCCATCCCTCAAGAAGCAGAGGGTGGTTCTGTAAAACCAAATTATACAGGCGCAATTGAGTTCAAGGATGCAGCCTTCGCGTATCCGGGAAGCTCAACACCAGTATTCGAGTCATTCTCGTTCACCATCAAGCCAAACACTATCACTGTTGTTTGTGGGGAAAATGGTGCCGGGAAATCCACCTTGGCACGGATATTGGCGGGTGTTTTGGATCTGAGCCGGGGACAGGTGTTGGTAGATGGCCTTGATTTACAACAGGCCTCGTTGAACTGGTGGCGGACGCAAATCGCGTATTTACCGCAGGAGCCCAAGCTTCTGAATGCAACAATCCGGGAGAATATTCTTGTGGCCGCGCCTGAGACAGATGAAGCAAGATTGTCACAGGTTGTTCAATCAGCAGGGTTGAGCAAATATCTGGATGAAAGCGCCGATGGACTTGAGTCACAAATTACGAATGCTGGGGCGAGCTTATCTCTCGGAATCCGACGCCGAATTGCTTTGGCTCGGGCTTTAGTGAGCGCCTGCAAAGTTGCGATTTTTGACGAACCAACGGATGGACTAGATCGCGAGGGCGTTGCCAGCATTTATGCGGTGATGAAGAATCTGTCGGCGCAGGGTTGTTCTATTATTGTGATTTCCCATGATGCAAAACTCATCAAGGGGGCAGGCCAGGTGGTTGATCTGAATGAAAAACCCACGCCTCGTATTACTCAACGAACACATACCTCTACCACGTCGCCGACAGACGTAGGGGGAGCGTCATGACAGAAACGGAAGAGTTAGATCTTACGTTGGAAGAAGTCGCTTCTCTTGGCACCTCTATTGGCCCTGGTACTTATTCACTTTTTGCCGCCAGCGTCGCGGTATGCGTCGGCTTCTTTTTCTGGGCGTACTCTTCCACCCTGGATATCGTCAGTATTGCCAACGGAGAGGTTATCCCCTCCTCCCAGGTCAAGAGCGTCCAGCATCTGGAAGGTGGTATTGTTCTCGATATATCCGTTCAAGAGGGCGAGGTGGTTACCGAGGGACAGCAGCTTGTGGTGCTGGAGCGTACGCAAAGCGGCGCCGATGTGGGCGAGCTGGAGGTAAGGTTGCTTTCGTTGCGGGCGAAGATCATTCGCCTCGAAACAGAAAGCTCTGGTGCAGCTACAATGATTTTTCCCGAAGACATCCTGACTGACCACCCAACAATCGTGCAACAGACGATTGAACGTTTCGCTGCCAGCCAGAACGCCTACAACAGTCGTAGGGACACACAGGGTGAGGCAATTGCCCAACGCCAACAGGAAATCAATGAGATTGACGGCCGGATCAGCAATCAGGCGCAGACCTTGAAACTTTTGGAAGAACAGGTCGCTATTAGTGCGGAGCTGTTATTAAAGGACCTTACGAACAGATACCGCCACCTAGAGCTGCTTAAGGAAGAGAGTGAACTTAAGGGGCGGTTGGGTGGTGACCGGGTCGCCGTACAACGAGCGAAGGCGGCTCTTGAGGAAGCAAAGTTACAGATGGGGGGCGTCAAGACATCCTACCAGGATGAAATCGCCAAAGAATTGTCAGCTGCCAGAACAAGTTATGACGAACTGTCTCAACGGCAGCAAAAATTTGAAGATAACTTGGCGCGGACGGTCCTGCGCGCGCCAGTAGACGGTGTGATCAAAACGCTTCACGTGAATACTGTTGGCGGTGTTGTAAGTCCAGGTGATGTCGTCATCGACATCGTTCCGGTTGGTGACAAGCTCATTGTTGAGGCCCGCCTGCCTACGCAAGATATTGGATATGTTTCGGCGGGACAGTCTGCGGTGGTGCGGTTGGCATCAGCCGACGCCATACGGTTCGGAAGCCTCGCTGGCAAGGTGGTCAGTATCAGCCCTGATACTCTTGTATCAGAGGAAGGTGCCCCTTTTTACGAAGTACGCATTGAAACCGCGAGTGATCGATTCCGACGTAACAATCTGCAATATCGGTTGTTCCCGGGCATGCAGGTCATCGCCAGTATACAAACCGGTGAACGAACGGTATTGGAATACTTGAGTGAACCATTCATGAGTTCCATGGGTGACGCGCTCGGTGAACGATAAGAACTCGATTGAATCTAGACAATCACCAAATCTGTATCGGTTAGAGAGGCGCCATCGACGAGTCCCGATATTCGTGCAATCTCTACTAGGCTACCTGATGAGGCCGATTCAAAAGCGGAATCGTACAGTATTGCCGTCTGGCCGCCATCATCGACGATGATAAACCCTGCGCCTGTGGCACCGCTACCATTGGCAATCGCGGTATCAATGCCGTCATAGAGTGCCGCATCCAGGGTTTGGCCACTCATTTCCACAAAATAACCTTCCGAGTCAGTGGTCGCCGTTGTGGTTAAGTCAAGTAAGGTCTGTGTGGATGTTGAATTGAAAGCCGTGTCAAGAAAGGCGACCCCACCCGTTGCCAGACTACCGAAAGCGGATTGGGCGAAATTGAAGACATCGGTCCCAGAAACAAACTCGGCGGTAGTGATGCTATCGCCAGAACCCGATGTCGGGCTGCCATCTGTGGTTTGTTGATAGTTGTAGGTATCACTTCCTGCGCCACCGGCTAGAACGTCCGCGCCAGCACCGCCCGTCAACGTGTCATCCCCACTGCCGCCTGTCACATTATCAATCCCGGTGCCGCCGGTATAATGCAGCACTCCATAGGTATCTGCGGAAGCGTCGAAGGTCATGGACGTTGAGCCAACTGCATTGACCGATGCTGTCGCACCACTTGCAATATTATTGTTGTCGAAGGTAATGACGTAATTTACAGATGACTGAAAATTCCAGTTTTCAAACGACGTCAAACTGGCCAACTCGGTCGTACCAAGATTAACGTCGGAAGTCGCTGTCACATTGATGGTGTCTGTATCTGTTCCACCGTTCAACACACGAGTGCTCCCACTGAGTGCGGTTGCGTCAACGTTGAAGGTGTCGGCGCCAATTCCGCCAGTGAAGGTGGTTGCCGTAAATATGGCTCCGGCACCAATATTGAAGATATCGGCTCCACTTGCCCCTCGAACATCCATTGAAACAGTTGAACCGGCAGTTAGGTTAAATGTATCTACGAAACTGCCACCCAATACATCAGTCAGGTCCTGACTCGTTGTGTCTCCATTGAAGGTAAAGGTGTTTGCGCTTCCAGTGGCACCACGCATGTCCTCAATACCTGTAATGGGATCGTTAACGGTAGAATCATGGTTCGCCGTTATGGATGAACTGGAAATCGTGAAGTCAACGCCACTACCATAATTGGCATACGATAGAATATCAATGTCACTACCCCCAACAATGGCCGAATCCGACAGTGACGTCGTTGTCATATTGATTGTGTCGTTGCCGGCGCCCCCGATCAGAATATCACCATCGCTTGAGCTGCTGCCCCCACCATTAATCGTATCAATCCCTGTTCCACCGAATATTACGTCCCCTCCCACGGTACCAGTAATGTTGTCACTACCTCCCTTTCCGAAGACAATGGAACCTAGGATTTGTGTATCATCAATGGTATGATTGAGGGTGCCGAAACTCGTTGCACTATTAGTATCGGCGAGCGAGATGGTTTCACCACTACTGGTGCCTGCGCGAATATACCCATACCCGGTACTGGAACCACCGATCTCAAGACGAACGCCATTCGTGCCCGTGTTCGCACCTGCCGTCGTTGCATCAGTGTAGGTCTCTACCCCGTCATCCGCATACAATTGCTCAATGGAGGCAAGCGTGATGTGACCGTTTACAGTGCTAGCGGAATTTGAATAAGTGATGACATCGCTTGCTCCCGTGTCGTCATAAATACCAAACAGATCATCCATGCTCTCAAAGGCAATTTCGTCAGTACCTGTCTGACCATCGATCACATCCGTGCCGCCCAAGGTGCTGCCCTGACTCATAATGAACTGGGTATTACCAGTCCCCCCTGTCAGGTTGTCATTGCCTGTGGTCGACGCGGGGAATTCCGAGAACGTGCTTGTGGTGACCGGGTCATCAGAGGTGTTGGGAACGAAGTCATCATCACCTGATGTTCCCGTGTCACCACCACCGAGATCAATCACGAAGGTGTCGCCCCCGGATTCAGTGAATCCAAAATCCAGGCCACCACCGTCATCGTAAAGGGTATCGCCACCAGCACCGCCATCCAAGTAGCTGTCACCACCATCACCATAAAAACCACTGTCACCGCTGTATGGATCACCTACGCTGCCAAAGGTGGTCCCACTGTCAAAAGATCCTCCGTCACCTGTGAATGCATCGCCTGCACTGAGTGTATCGCCACTATCTGAATTTACCCCGTCAAGCCCACCATCCGGGTTGGTTCCGTCGCCAAGACCTTCAATCTGCGATGCCGCGTCTCCTGCGGCCTGTAGCGCCTCTTCGGGGCTTGCTCCGCCGGCTAGAGCGTCCTGATAGGCTTGTTCCGCCGCCGCGATTTCCTCTGGGCTGGCACCTTCCGCGACTGCCTGTGCCGAAGCAGCGTCAAACCCTGCCTGCGCCGCTTCTTCCGGGGTTGCCCCGTCGGCCAGCGCTTGCGCCACGGCTTCTTCGGCAGCCGCTTCTATGGCTCCACCTTCCGATCCGTCTTCCGGTGGTGCCTCACCTTCATTCGGCTCGCCATCTGCACCGCCTTCCCCGTCAGGAGAAGCCTCGCCATCGATGGGATCCTCGCCCTCTGGTCCGGCGGGCAAGCCACCGCCAAACTGTGCGAAGGCCTCCGCTTGTGCCTGCATCTCATTGGTCGCTTGCTCGGCAATGGTCGCCGCCACCTGGGCCTCCTGGGCGGCCGTTTCTGCCTCAGCAAATGCCACCTCGGCCTGTGCTGCCGCGGCTTCTGCTTCAACAGCCGCTGCCTCAGCCTCCGCTATAGCAGCTTCCGCTTCTGCTGCCAAAGCCTCTGCCTCTGCGGCGGCGGCCTCAGCCTCTGCCAGGGCTTCCTCATCACCGGAAGCTTCTGCCGCAGCAAGTGCCGCCTCGGCTTCTACTGCTGCCGCTTCCGCTTCCGCTGCGGCTGCTTCCGCGTCTGCTGCGGCTACTTCCGCGTCCGCTGCGGCTGCCTCCGCGTCTGCCTCGGCCCGTTGTGCCTCGGCCTCAGCTTGCTCGGCTTCCTGCGCATTTTCTGCTGCATCGTTCGCGGCCTTCGCAGCAGCAGTTGTCGACAGGGTCGTTAGGGCTGATCCGAAATTTTGCTGAATTTGTTGTGGTGAAAAAATTACGGGCGGTGGCGGTGCCTGGAATGCGCTACTCATCTGGACCGTAGCCCCGATAGAACCCAACGTAACCGTGCCACCCTGATTTGTGACGGTTAGTTCACCGACAAACAGGTCTCCCTGCGCATTGGTTTCCGGTAAAAGGGAAATTGTATTTTCGGCCCCTTCCTGTGCCGCCCTGCCGGCAACCTTGGTACCACGAATACCGATGGTCGCGATGGGTGTCGTCAAAATCATCGCTTCCGGTGACGTCTTGGCAATCTCACCACTTACGAAGGTAAAGACACCCTGTAACAGGTTTATCCCAAGTGAGCCTTCTTGCGCATCTGGATCATAGACAACTTCATCAATGACCATGCGGCCGCCCTCCCCAAGAGAGAAGGTGGTTTCGTCAATGAAGACAATACCAATCGCGCCACCGTCTAATGTAATGACGGTATCTCCCTGAAAAATGTCGTCGCCTTTGGATAGAGACATCTTCGTGCCATCAATCCGAATAACTTCGACCAAACCATCGGCAGCTTCGACGCTGCCGATCGGCTCTGATACCTGGGCCAATTGGTTAAAGGGTCCGTTCTCCAGCAGGGCGAACTGTCCGGGCGCGGTGGGACCTGCCAACTTAACGGCCAGTTCTGCCGAAATGACCGCGCCACCATCCGTTACCAGATCGGGAGGGGCATCAAGGTTGAAAAAGTCACGAATAAGAACTTTTGAACCGTCAGCACCCGTCAGTAATAGATCGGATCCCTGAGGTGAGAAATCGGCTTTGAGTAACCAAGCTTCGCCGGGAATATTCAACAGTTCACCATTGTGGGCCTGCAACACCTGGATCGGTGTTTCGCCAACTGAATCAAATATCACAGCGGTTTGAACCATTTTTAAAATATTCTCCGAAAGGAGCGTCTGTTTTCCATTATAACGATTCCTCGCTCAACGGTTCTTCACGATTGAAGACGTTCCTGTTAAATGTGGTGTATAAAGATCATAGACATGTTTAGCCGATTGAGATGCATTTTGAAGTGACGTAGGTCACAAACCCTAGTTGCGCAACGTCGTACCAATTTGTGGCTCCAAATGTAACACAGGGACTTTGTAGTTAATTTTCTCTTTGTTGCTAACGCTCGTTATTTGTTCATCAGTAATGTCATGCGTCGGCATTTTCTAGAAATATACTTACTTGGCCGCGCTGGTCTGTCCAGTGACTAACTTATCCAGGTATTTTTGTGTTATTTGACAGATTTCTGCTATGGGGTGCGGGTTCAACTGATCGCTACAACACATGCGTTAAATCTCTCAGCCGGGGTTTCATATTGCAAGGTCTTTCGTGGTCTCTCATTCAATTGACGGGCAAACTTATTGAGCTCGGCCTGTGAGAACACGGAGAGATCTGTGCCCTTGGGCATATAGTCGCGCAAGAGGCGATTGGTGTTTTCGTTTGAACCGCGTTGCCAGGGGCTTTGTGGATCACAGAAGTAAACTTCAATGTCGGTTGCCAATGAGAACTTCTGATGAGCGCACATCTCTTTACCGCGATCCCAGGTCAGTGATTTATAAAGCTCGCTGGGAAGCTTTCGTGATTGCTTGATCAGAGCGGTAATGACGGTATCGGTTCTTTTATCATCCAGTTTTGCCAGCATGACATAACGCGAATGACGTTCGACGAGCGTGGCGATGCAGCTGCCATTGGGACCCTCAATCAGATCCCCCTCCCCCTTTCGGGCATGCTGTGCATGCCCTGCCGGCAACGAATGGCCTGGCACGGCGCGGTCTCCGTTGATACTGATCCCAGATCTCTGCTCTGAGCTCCGCCGTGTAATTCAATTGTGGTCGTCGAGCCATGGCACAACACTCCCTTTCCAAATAAGGTTAGTGTGTTGCGTTGACCAGTTGAACTCGCAGGCGAAAGCGGACATGTTTAGCAGCAAATTTATGGCGTTCTGAACTTCCGCTTATGGCTAGTTGCAGTCATGTCTGCTTCGTCGAAATTACTTCTGCTTCAACCCCAACAACCGACTTGTTCAAGAAAAAACTATCTCAACAGATAGATATCTGAACTCAGGGGCAGAGCAGAAATGTTCTGCCCTTTTCGGACATGTCCGAGTACGGCCATTAGCAGAATTTTCTCAATCATGCGTTCACGCCATGTGACGTGCAACCTTGTTACATTGTCTCAGTTGACCTAGGTTTAAGTAGATATTAGCGGCCCAGAATCTAATTGACTTGCATCAGTATTGGCGCGGCGTTCCCGTCCTTGACCAAAGCACGTCAATATCACAAAATTAGGGTCGACATCGTAACGGGGTGAATGTCCATGTTTGGTTCTGCTGCTCGAACAGCTGCTTTTTTATCAGCGATCGCCGTGATGGCGTCCGGCACCGCACACGCGGAGTCGGCAAAGCCTTGGTATGATCTAGAGGTTTTTCACGCCATGAGCGCGGCGGCGAGTGTGCGCCATTACATCCAATTGTCGACAGCCGACGACGATCTGTTGCTGGAAGACGAACTGCTGACGGATGAAGATGATCTGTTGTTGGAAGAAGACCCGGACGACGAATTGTTAACGGATGACGACGATTTGTTGTTGTACGACGGTTCTGATGACGAATTGCTAACGGACGACGAGTTGTTGCTTGAAGATGACTCCGATGAAGAACTACTGACCGATGATGACGACTTGCTGGACAGTGATGAGCTGGATGGTGAAGGCGATACAAAAGAAGCGTCGGATGACGGCGGAAACGCGACTTCAGAGAAAATCCATTCCGATTTGTTTATTGAGGAAAACTATCCATCAGCGAATACCTGCGCAACTTGTCACCCAAAACAATATGATGAATGGTCAGTGTCTCAACATGCGTATTCGCAACTCAGCCCCATTTACATGGCGATGCAGCGGACGATTAACAACATTACTAGCACCACTAACGGTGATTTCTGCATTCGGTGCCATAATCAAATCGGCATGAACCTGAATGAGTCGATGAATATCTCTAACCTGGAACGTCCCTCTGCATCCCGCGAAGGTATAACCTGCATCGTGTGCCACCGGGTGCCGAATTCCTATGGTAAAGTAACCGGCCGTTTCCCTGTGCAATCTGGTGATTTGTTTCAGCCCGTATATGGCCCAGAGGGCAACGAGGAACTGGAACGTGTTCTATCCTTGCCACAAGAATACCGTGTCGTCACGGATAAGGAACAACCCGGACGCCAGATCCACACCGAGGCAAAAAAATTCTTCGGCCTCACGACTTCAGGTTTCTGTGCCACATGTCACGATGTGACGCTGCTCAACGGGTTCAGACTGGAAGAAGCCTTTGCCGAGTACAAGCGATCCCCGGCGGCCAGAAACGGAGTGTCATGCCAGGATTGTCATATGGGCAAGGAGCAGGGCGTCAATGCCGGGTATGAGGAAGGGCCAGCTGCGATGGTCGGGGGCGTGCCGACGTCGACCCGTCGTTTGACCAACCACTTTTTTGCGGGACCGGACTACTCAGTTGTTCATCCTGGCATATTCCCACACAACGTGCGCGCTGCCGAGTTCAAGACATTGGGCGAATGGTTGCAATTCGATCACCTCGCAGGATGGGGCACGGACGCCTTTGAAGATACAGTCGCCGATGATCACGTATTTCCGGACACTTGGGATTCTGTCGATGACCGGTATGATGCTCGCGATATAATCGATGAGCAGATCGAGCGTTTGGCCTGGGCCGAGGAACGACGCCTTGAAGTCTTACGCAATGGATTCAAACTGGGCGACGTAGAGGTGCTTGAAGCATCTCGAGATGATGGCATTGCTTTTGATATCAAGGTGATGAATGGCACCGACGGCCACGGCGTACCCACGGGTTTTGACGCCGAGCGGCTGCTTTATCTGGAAGTTACCGTGACAGACCCCGCAGGCGACGTTGTGTATCAGTCGGGTGATCGTGATCCCAATGGCGATGTCCGTGATGCGCATTCACTGTTTGTCCATAATGGTGATCTGCCGTTGGACGAAGACCTGTTCAATTTGCAGAGCAAGTTCATCGTGCGTTTGGCGCGTGGTGGTGAACGCGAACAGGTGTTGGCTATCAATACATCTATCGCGGCCCAACCCTTCGTTCGACCAGAGCGTCGGGCAACGACGATCTATGGCAGACCGCGAGGTGCTCGGAAGCATAAACAAACAATCGAACCGTTGGGCACGCGCACGGCCGAATACGAAGTAGACGAAGATTTACTGACCACGGATGGTGAGTATCGCATCGGTGTCCGCATGATATCCCAGATGGTGCCGGTCAATTTGCTGGCGGCCATTCAGGGCGTCGGTTTTGATTATGGGATGAGTCCCGCTGAAATTGGACGCCGCATTGTTGACGGTGCTTCGGTACTGTGGGAACGTGAAACCATTGTCACGATAGGGACGAACACAGAGGCGACCCACTTGGAGAGCTCAGGTATTGTGGTCGGAGAGAACAACAGGCAAAACTCAACAACGTTGATTGAATAACAATACAGAATGAAGTGAGGATACAGGGGTGATTCCACACAAGCGTCAACCGTCTTGGTTGCGGGCCACAATTCGATCCGCACTGTTTGGCGCGGTGCTGTTCGTCGTTGGCGTTGCGCAGGGATACACTGTGTACGCTGCCGATGGGGCACTGGTCGAAGAACCATTGCCGTATCTGACCGACGGGGATTTGCCTGAGCGGACGCCCCCAATCGTTGAAATAGGCCCCCGTTTCCTGGGAACAGGCAACATTTCAGAGGGGTTTGAACTGCCCACAGGTGCTGTGTGGCAACCGGCTCTTTGGGTGTTTGGTGATTATCGCACGGCTCTCAATTATGTAGCCGATGATGATTCCGGTGACATCGAGGAGTGGGCCAACAGTCTTGATTTGTTTGCGAATTTGCAATTGTCAGGGACAGAACGTGTGCTTTTGGGCATTAATCCATTGCAAGAGAATGGAAATTCATCAGGGTACATTGGCAAACCTGAAGGCGATACAAACGGAACTCAGAACCATCTGAATGGGCGTATTACGACGCTATTCTTCGAAGGGGAATTCGGTGAAATCTTCCCTCGCCTAGATCCAGAAGACAGAGGTGCTTACGACTTGGGATTTGCTATTGGTCGACAGCCTGTTTTCTTTCAGGAAGGCGTCATGCTCAATGACACCATTGACGCAATCGGGATCAATCGGGATACCTTGCAATTTGAAGGTATTGTCGACAGCCGTCTGACGGCTTTGTTTGGATGGGGTGAGGTCAATCGGGATGACAACATCGAAGATAAGGAGGCTCTGTTGTATGGCCTGTTCAGTGAGACCGATTTCCGGACATCGACGGTCAACGTGGACATTGCCTATATTGATAGCGATGAAGCATCCGGTGGCCAGGGTGATGGCTTTTACGCTGGTGCATCAGCGACACAACGTATCGGTCAAATCAATACGTCATTCCGCGTGAATTCGTCTCATGCTCAAGAAACGCCGAACAATGCCGTTTCTGACGGTGTGGTGTTCATGGCTGAAACGTCTTTTACCCCGGCAAAAACGGATGATGTCGCGTATTTCAATGGATTTGCGGGCATCGACCATTACTCGTCGGCATCGCGCAGCCCAACCAGCGGTGGCCCCCTGGGGCGCATCGGTATTTTGTTCGCCTTGCCTGGCATCGGTGAGGTGGGCGCGCCGATTTCAAATCGGGCAGACGAAGTCGCCGGCGGCGCCGTGGGTTATCAAATGTTTTTCGACAATGCGCGACGGCAGGTTATTGCAGAAATCGGTGGTCGTATTGCCTACGACGCGGCTGCCAGCGACCAAGGCGGCGTCGGTGCTCGTTTCCAGCAAGCGATTGGACAACGGCACGTGTTCCAAGTCGATGTTTTTGCGGTAGCGAAACAGAACGAAAGTGATAATTTTGGCATAAGAACCGAATGGATTGTTCGATTCTAGGTTAAACAAAAGTTTTATACCTGCTATAGTCTACGAAAGAACAAGCTTTGGGGTGGCGTAAAACAAGAACAAACGTTCGGGGCGCCTCGAAGAGTACCAGGGGAGTGCGCTCGTGCAATCAATGTTGGAATTGGCCGGTTATGCGACGGTTGCTGCTGCATTGCTGTATGCTTTCTTCGGGAGCGCCCGGGCATACGGTGAGTGGCGTCAATCAGTTCGGCAAGGCTTAGAAGAACAGGAATTTTTTCGCAAACGCTCAAAAACCATCTTGCAAGCGGCCATCGGTCATCGTGAACGTGAACACCACACATGGAATGGTGATCGAAAATTCACGGTCGACAAGAAATTTCACGAGTCCGCCAATAAAGATATCTGTTCCTTCTATTTGAAACCCCATGATGGCAAACCGATCCCACCATTTGAGCCCGGTCAGTTCCTGACGTTCCGTCTGCGTATCAAAGATCAGCAAAAAGATGTTATTCGGTGTTACTCCTTGTCTGACTCACCACTGCATCGCGAATACTACCGAGTGTCAATCAAGCGCGTCCCCCCCCCTCGTGACCGAGACGATGTGCCACCTGGCTTATCTTCAAATTACTTCCATGATCACTTGAATGAGGGTGATATCCTGGATGTGGCGGCGCCAAACGGCAAATTTTACTTGAAACAGGACAGTATGCGTCCGGTGGTGCTCATTGGTGGTGGTATTGGCCTGACGCCGACCCTTTCCATGTTCAACACCTTGGCCTTAGCTGAATCAAAACGTGAGGTCTGGTTCTTTTACGGTGTTATAAACAGCCAGGACGCGGCTATGACGGACCACCTGCGCGCCATCGAAAAGGAACACGATAACCTGCACGTCGTAATTTGCTACTCCAATGCTACGGAAGAGTGCCGCAAAGGATATGACTACGACTACGAAGAGCACGTAAGCGTGGATTTGTTCAAACGACTGTTGGAGTCCAACAATTACGAGTTCTATATCTGCGGGCCGCCCCCCATGATGTCGGCCATCACGTCGCAACTGGAAGATTGGGGCGTTCCTGAATCCGATGTCCACTTTGAAGCCTTTGGCCCGGCAACGGTCAAAAAGGCCCCGGCTGCCAGCGAGGAAAAAGCGCAGGCTGTCGGCGCAAAAGTTACGTTGGCATCCAGCGGAAAAACACTGGAGTGGACGGACGATGCAGATTCTATCCTGCAGCTTGCATCTGATAACGGCGTGGACATTCCGTTCGGTTGTGGTGCGGGAAATTGTGGCACCTGTGTCACAGCGATCAAGAGCGGTAAGGTTTCCTATTTGTCCGAACCTGCCAGCACACCTGAAGAAGGGACCTGCCTCGTATGTATCAGCGCGCCCGATGGGGATCTAGTGCTGGATGCTTAACACCGAATAATAAATCTTACTGACAGGTACTGTCGGCGTAAAACAAGGGAATAAAGAAGATGGATGACTCAAAATCATACTGGAAACCAGTTCGCGTAATTCGAGCACTTTGCATGGTGACCATACTGTTTTTGATAATGGGGGTCGCCCCCACTCAATCCAGTGCCAACAGTGATGTGCTCGGCGTCACCAAATGCACAGAATGCCATAAAACATCGGGTGCGGTATGGGAAGGGACCCATCACTTCAGTACTTTCCGGGATATGCCACGTTCGGACAAGGCCAAAGAAATCGCCAAAAAGATGGGTTTTAAACGCATCAAGGCGGGCAGTTTGTGCCTCACCTGTCACTTTACGTCTGTGATTGAAGGCGACGAGCCCAAACCCGTTTCTGGAATCAGTTGCGAGTCATGCCATAGCGGCGGCAAGAACTACTTGAAAGTTCACAGTGAGTTTAGCGGCAAGAAAAAAGAGAACGAGTCTGCCGACGAAGCGAAAGCCCGTTGGGAGATGGCAGAAGTCGGAGGCATGATCCGACCCAAAGCCATGTATGAGTGGGCAACTAACTGTTACAGTTGCCACACCGTTCCAAACGAAAAACTGGTCAATGAGGGAGGCCACCCCGCAGGAAGCGCATTTGAACTTGTTGCTTGGTCCCAGGGTGAAATCCGCCATAACCTTTGGTACACAAAAACCAATGATGCAGCGACAGGAGACCGCAAGCGGTTGATGTATGTGGTGGGGCAAGCCATCGAGCTGGAAATTTCGTTACGGGCCGTTGGCAAAGCCACAGTAAAAGCAACCTACGCCGTCAAGATGGCGAAACGAGCCGCCGCAGCACGCAAACGATTTAGTAAAATCGCCGGTGTCGTAGATTTGCCCGAAATCAAGGAAATCGCTGCACTGGCAAAGACCGCCAAGTTGAAGCTCAACAATGGGGATCAATTGACACCAATCGCGGAGAGCATCCAGGTACAAACCAAGGCAATTGTCGCAAACTACGACGGTAGCCAGATGGCGGGTGTCGATGGGTTGCTACCATCAGAAGACAAATACAAGGGAAAACCGGCTCTGTAATTGATGGACAACGGGTTACTAGGGGAGAAGCGCAAGTATGGCGTTAGCCGCATCCATGGCACGGCCCAAACGGTGGGATAGACCGTTTGGCGGAGATATGACGGACGACGACGTGGATCGGGCTTTGGCTCTTCCGCTGCTATCAACCATCGATGCAGATGCTTTTCCAAAGTCACAGCGATTGCGGGATATCATTCGCTTTGATTCGCGTATTTCTGAATACAAACGTGGTGATATCGTTGTTCGGCAGGGTGATTACGGTCATTCTGTGTTCATCCCCATATCTGGTGCCATGCGGGTTCTTATCGAAACGCCGCCTGAAATCCAGCGCGCCGAACCCGCGTTGTCTGCTGACTCCAGCAGAAACCATGGTCTTGGCTTCTGGGAGGCCCTCAAACAAGGGTGGAGCAAACCTAAGTTTCCCGAGGTTCGAGACGTATCCCTTTATCAACAAACGAACACCTCCGTTCGGAGTGTGGGCTCGTCAGGCGAAGCTGAGTCGCGCTCGTACATCAAGGATGTCGACAAAGTCAACGCAGCCTGCAAAACCGTTCAAATCAAAGTCGGCGATGATGATATGGTCGGGGAGATTGCGGCCCTTACGCGCGGTATTCGCACCGCGACCATCTATGCTGATGAAGATTCCGTGCTGCTCGAGATGCGCTGGCAAGGTTTACGTGACGTCCGCAACCGTGACGCAGGTTTTCGCGCTTTCATTGATGAACGATACCGACAACGGGCTCTGATTAGCCAACTGCGGAGCCTCCCGCTATTTGTGAACCTGTCAGACGACGTATTAGAGGAAATAAGTAAGCAAACGAAGTACGAGACCTACGGTGATTTCGAATGGAACCGAACATTTCAAAAAACTGACTCGCGAGATTCAGATAGCGTCATCGACAAAGAACCCATTCTCGCGCAACAAGGTCATTATCCAAACGACCTGATTGTGATCTCGTCCGGATTTGGTCGCGTCAGCGAGTTGCTGGATAACAAGGAACGAACGATCGATTATCTTGACCAGAGTGCACTATTCGGTCTTGAGGAGATTACTGCCAACTGGCGGCGCGATGAAAATGTGCCGTTCCAACGCACATTGCGGGCGATTGGATATCTCGATGTGCTAAGGATTCCCGTGCCATTAGTTGAAAAATACGTACTGCCGACGATCCCGGAAGAGCACTTGCCGGAGCTTGTCATCGACGACGAAAACCCCTGGTTGCAATCGGTTGAAGGGGAACGGATAGACCAAGAACTGGTGGATTTCTTTATTGATAATCGTACCATCAATGGCACACGAACCATGTTGGTCAACACAGACCGGTGCGTGAACTGCGATGATTGTGTTCGAGGATGCGCAGCAGCTCATGACAACAATCCTCGTTTCCTGCGTCATGGCCCGAAAAAAGACAACATCATGGTTGCTAATGCATGCATGCATTGTGTTGATCCCGTGTGCCTTATCGGATGCCCGACAGGTGCAATTGGTCGACATCAGAGCACAGGCAATGTCATCATCAATGATCTGTCGTGTATTGGTTGCGGGACCTGCGCTGCGTCTTGCCCCTACGACAATATTCGCCTGGTTGAAGTTCGTGATGAAAGTGGTGCGTTCATTGTAGATGAAGGCACCCAGGAGCCGATCGTAAAGGCGACCAAGTGTGATCTGTGTCAGGACCAACTGACAGGCCCCGCTTGTCAACAGGCGTGCCCCCATGATGCTCTGATCCGCATGGATATGCGGGACCGCGACAGTTTGACGGAGTGGCTATGCCGACAATGAATGGTTACTTCGCCGCCCGGCGCTTCCGCAATACTGGAATTCTACTGGTTGTCGTCAGTGCTACTCTGGCATTGTCGTGGGCATATTCTGCAATGTTGTACGCCCTTCCGTATGCCACGGGATGGGCATTGTTTGCCCTGGTTCTTTTCCTGACATTTTTTAATTTGCGGAAACGTATGCCGTATCTGCCGTTGTTGAGAGTTTCTACATGGATGCAAATGCACGCCTACGCAGGGGCATTCACTTTTTTAGTTTTTTTTCTACACACCGGGTGGAGTCTTCCAAACGGTCGGTTTGAAACAATGTTATGGACAATGTTCGTTGTTGTTGGCGCCAGTGGCGTCATAGGATTGGGGATCAATCGCATCATACCCATCAGACAAAAACAGTACGGAGAGCCAATTTTTCGAGACCGATTGAGTGTGTTTCGGGGGCAATTGGCGAACGAAGTCGAGGAACTGATCATCAGTTCTATGTACGACAGTCAAACCCGAACGTTGGCGCGTTTTTACACGGCACGCCTGCGTCATTTTTTCGCTGCTCCTCGCAACGTTTTAGAACATCTCATGGGGCAACGCATCAGTATTGATAAACTGATGAGAGAGCTAGAGTCCGCCGATCGATATCTTGATACCGATGGCAAGGAAGTCATGGCGAGGATCAGGGAAAAAGTCGTACAGAAAGATGGTCTTGATTTTCAATATGCTCATTATCTGATGTTGCGTGCTTGGCTGTTCATTCATATCCCGGCGACCTATAGTCTGCTTGTTCTGGTTGTTGTGCATTTGTCCCTGACCTATGGTTATGGAATGGGTACGCCATGAGCCGCCTGAACATTCCAAAACTCCAAAAGTTCGGTTTCCGTGACAGCGGGTATCAACGCCCGAATGACCTCTGGGTTTGCGGCCGTGGCAGCACGGGTAAACCCTGCCGACAAGGTCCGTTTACCAGCGGGAAATGCGGCGCGAGGGCGGAGTGCCAACCACGCAAAGAAGGTGATCGCTGGGTTTGTGCGCGCTCGAAAAGTGCAGGCGGTGAATGCCCGTGCGGTCCAACGTCGTCCGGGGTCTGTAGTTTTCCGGTAGTAACATGCACCCCTAAGCGCGCATTGCGCAATTTCCGCGGTGTGGTGAGTAAATGGTTGGCAGTCGTTACGATTGGCATCGTTGCAATCCTGCTAACTGCTCCGTACGGACTGGACTGGTTGTCACCGGGTCCGCTAACGGCGCAGCACGCCGGGATTGGTGACTGCGCCTCGTGCCATGTGCATCAGGACAAGTCCATGTCTCACGCCCTCATCAAGGTCGTGACGCCCGATGATCCGAAGGGCGGTAGCGCTGGATGTGTGCGGTGCCATGAGATGGGGCAAGCACCGTTACTGGCACACAATGTTTCACCACAGGCTCTGGCTGATATGATCATGAGCCCGGTTTCCACCAACTCAACACCCCTAAGCCTTTCCTTTTCTCGCGCGGTGTTCAAAGGACCAACAACACCCGGGGAATCGATTGCCTGTGCAACCTGCCACCAGGAGCATCAAGGTGCTTTGATCGACATTACAACCATGGGCTCTGATCAATGCCAGGCCTGTCACACCTCAAGTTTCCAGAGTTTCGAGAACGGCCATCCTGAATTTTCGTCTTATCCGTACCGACGCCAAACGCGGATTAACTTCAATCATCAATCTCATTTTGTCCGCCATTTTCCCAAGTCTGATACGACAATTCGCCCAACAGATTGTCAGGACTGCCACGAAACAGGCCCTCGCGATCAATTGATGACCACAAAACCTTTCGAGGTGGTCTGCAGTGATTGTCACTTGGGTGATATTACAGGTCGGGTGGGCTCGGGAACACGGAACATGGCCTTTCTGACCGTGCCCGGACTAGACATCGAAACCTTGCAAGACCGTGGTGTGGGCATCGGGTACTGGCCAGAATATGCCGAAAACCCCATAACTCCGTTCATGAAGCTTTTGTTGTCCGCTGATGAAGGGCTACGTGCGGACATCAGCGTGGTCGAGTCGATGGATCTTCTGGATCTGGGTGATGCGGACGATCAAACCCTTGCTGCGGTTGAGCGAGTTGCATGGGGTGTCAAAAGCATGATGCAGGGGCTGTTATACGAAGGGCCGGAAATGCTCATTGAGAAGATCACCATGGATCGAACTCTCAGCCATTCCTTGGTGACTGATATGGTGGCGGCCTTGCCGTTTGATGTGGTGCAACGCACTGTTGACACTTGGTTCCCTGTATTAATGCAGGAAATATCCCAACATAACCAGGGAGCGACCGTCCCTACTCGTTTGTCTCTGGATGAGAATGTGGGCGCAGACGATGCGAGTTTGACCGCCGTTGACATGACTGTACCTGAGTTATCTGACACGGGGAATGACGATATTCTCAGTGAGGATGACATTCTGTCAGATGACGAAGACATCCTGGCCGACGACGAGGACATACTTGGCGCTGAGGACATCTTGTCAAATGACGAAAATATTCTCAGTGACAATGGCATTTTGGCCGAAGACGACATCCTCAGTGACGGTGATGGCGATATTCTTGGTGACGACGATGATATCCTGGGTGACGAAACAGACGCACAAACGGCAGTGGTCGAAACCGTTGAGATGCCGACACTGGACATGAAAACCTGGATGCAATACGGCGGTTGGCACGAGCAGGATTTCAGCCTTGTTTATCGACCCACAAAACATAGTGATCCGTTTTTCTCTAGCTGGATTTCAGCCAGCGGTCACGCCTCGTCAGGGGAGCTTGCCGGACTAGCTCGGCCCGTGTTTGATTTATTGACGACGGCAAACTCGGCAGGTCGGTGCGGCAAATGTCACAGCATAGACTCAAATGAAAACGGCGATTTAGATGTTAACTGGTTGGCATTTTTCCCAAACAAGCACATGCGGCCATCGACCACGTTCTCACATGAACAACATTCAGCCGTGTTACGCGATGATGGGTGTCAAAATTGTCACAAGATCGATGCGGAAGCAGACTACGCCAGTTCGTACAAAGACCATGATCCGAAGACCTTTGCCTCAAACTTCAAGCAAATGGAAAAGGTAATTTGCGTCGAATGTCATAACGCCAAAACCGGCGTGCAACAGTGCACCGATTGCCACAACTATCATCTCGGCAGGGTAACATTGTCCGACATGGTCGCGCCCATAAAGTAGCCACGGGCCTAGTGCTTGTTCGCAGTATGGGTTAACTACACTCACACAGTTGTCAGTTACCGCTCCAACTCAGATGGCGTGCAAGTAGTTGGATGAACTTCTGTTCAGGGGCGAAAACAGACATGTTCGAGGTCAGTTCTCGATCGGTTTGAATTTCCGCTTATGGCTATTAGCAGAAGTGATTAACACGCACCGAAAAGGTCCGCTTTCGGATGGGAAGCAGGCATCTTTCA